>Ga0209211_10001282_pt1 | contig 48016 bp, 45 predicted proteins | sample RifGroA2_FD_183992 | JGI IMG/M metagenome (GOLD analysis project Ga0209211, IMG submission 183992) | Groundwater microbial communities from Rifle, Colorado, USA - Groundwater A2 (SPAdes) (version 2) | ecosystem: Environmental > Aquatic > Deep subsurface > Groundwater | place: Rifle, Colorado...
TACATGTAAAAAAGATGATGACAGCGTGCGCGGTTACAAGTTTGAGGCTTGTTTAATACAAACAGATAATGCGGCTTGTGAAAAAGAATTCGCCGACTGGAAGGCTAGACAAGACTCGGCGGCCGCCGCCAAAGGGGTGGCCAGCCAGAGCAAATTTATTCCAGATTGCGCTTTAGCGGAAAAGCTAGACCTGAAAGGCCCGTGCGGCGATGTCAGCGTTTTCGTCGTTTTGCTGTTAAACGCCAGCAATTATTTGTTCACCATTATCGGCGCCATTGCGCTGGCGGTGTTTGTGTATGGCGGGTTTATGCTGATTATATCGCAGGGCAATGAAGAAAAAATCACCAAGGGTATGGATGCCATCAAGGCGTCGGTGATTGGTTTGGCCATCGCTTTTGGCGGTTATTTCATCATTAAGTTTTTAGGCGATTCCATCGGACTGAAGGAGACGTTTAGATTGTAGAGTGTGAAGCGTAAAATTTTTATGATCGGTTTGTTTAAAAAATGGGTGGTAGCGCTAGCGGTTGTGGTAGCAGGTTTTTTGCTCATGACAGTGCCCGAGGTAGAAGCCGCGCCCTCCGATGTTTGTTGGTGCAGAGTGGATCCAATTAATGGTTTTTCGTCAAATCATGAATGTAGCGCTAAGCAAAGTTCGCCGGCTGACTATAACCAATGTTTTCTTGCTTGCGGCGGTATTTCCTCCTATGGGGTAATAACTTATGGCGAGGAACACCCCGACCAGGCATTAGCCGATGCGGGCTGTCAAATAATAAATAATTATTGTTGGTGTACCAAGACAGATAGGTCAGGGTGTGAAGTAACAAAAGGAAATTTTATACAGGTCACGGAGTGTAATGCTTTTTGCGCCAGTAAAGGGCAAACAGCAACTCATTTTGATGCAATTTTACGTGATTACTCTACTGACCCAGCCTGTATAGCAAAAGATTGTATATGCAGAAAAGAGGGTGAAAGTTGCCGTAAAATTGCTCCGTTTGCCACCACCGATTCTTGTACTCTCGCTTGTGGTGAAGGCTGGGATGGGGTATTGCAGTTGCCAGGTCAAGATTTAAATACAATTCCTTACAGTCAAGGCGGTTGTCTGCAAGATACAGCCGGCGCGAGTGCCACCGCAGGCGCGGGTGGAGCGTGTTGGTGCAAAACTGCCGAAGATGTTTGCCAGAAAGTTACCGCTGACGCGGCCGGAAAGCCAATTTTGAATGAACAATCTTGTATAACAGCTTGTCAAATAGAGGGGGCAGGAGGAAAAACCGGAAGAATACTGAAATTTGATCCGACAGGTACGGAAGATTTAACCCGAAGCAATGAGGCTTGTAAGGCGGCAATACAGGAAGAAGCCAAGGGCGCGGCGGACATTGCGACTAATTCTGAAGACGAAGTCGCACGGCTCAAAGCCCAGGCAAAAACCAGTTTGAATCGCGTGAGTTTTGGCAGTATGGCGGAGGTAATCGGCCAGGTGGTAATGTTCAATATGGCTTTTATGGGAGCGATTGCTTTTGTTCTCTATATATACGCCGGAATTTTATGGATGGTGGCCATGGGCAACAGCGAGCAAATTGAAAAGGCCAAAAATATTTTTATTTGGGCAACAATGGGAGTGGGGGCGATTCTGGCCAGTTATATTGTTGTTCAATTTTTATTCCGCGATATTTTAGGTTTGCCGATATGAAAAATTTTGTTTCTCTATTTTTGGCCGGTTTGTTCGTTTGGTTTTTGGTTGGCGATGTTTTTGTTGTTCGGGCGGCGGCCGCGCCGAAGGTCCCCAAATGCCCAACCGGAAGCATTTGTCTCACAAATCCGTTGGAGAATGAAACCACCGACGCCCCCACTATTATCGGCATAATAATTAAAGCGGCTTTGAGCGTGATTGGCGCGGTAACGCTTTTGATGTTCGTGCTCGGAGCGGCCCAATGGCTGATGTCGGCGGGGAATACGGAAAAAGTGGCGGCTGGCGCCAAGACTATGATGTGGGCGGCCATTGGCGTTTTGCTGGTTTTTGCCAGCTATATTGTGATTACCCAGCTCACCGCTTTAATCACTGGCGCGGTATAGCGGCGGTGTGCTATACTACCGAGTAATTTGAAGCAGCTTAGGCAAGGTAAGTAAATAAAGTAAAGCGAGTGAGAGGAGTTTCACTAATTGTCATTTTGAGTCCGCCTCAGGCGGACGAAGAATCCCTTACAATTCGCCATAACGACGACGAGAGGGATCCTTCGCTCCGCTCAGGATGACAGCTGTAAATATCTTATGTCGAAAAAATACTACCGAGAGGAGGTGACAGTATGATGAAATTACAAAAAACTATGTCTGCTTTGAGCATGTCAGCTTTATTGGTGATGGGCGTGGCCGGTTTGGCTTTGCCAAACGCGTCTGTTTCGGCCGATGATCCAGTGGTCGTTGATACAATCACGGCTAACGATTTAGGCATTAACTACGGCAAAGCCACCGGACTCGGCGGCACAGATGTGCGCGTGACCGTAGCACGTGTTATCCGCGTAGCTATGGGTCTGCTTGGCATAGTGGCCGTGGTGATCATTCTTATCGGTGGCTTTACCTGGATGACAGCCGGCGGCAACGAAGAGAAAGTGGGGGAAGCGAAAAAATGGATTTTTGCCGGCATTATCGGTTTGGCAATTATTCTGTCAGCGTACGCCATCGCGAATTTTGTGCTTACTCAATTGGTTACGGCTACCACTGATACGTCAGCAGTACCTGGTCTATAATCTTTTTACCAACAGTGGAGTCGAATGACTCCACTGTTGGCTCGGCGTTTATTTTGTATTAGGAATAAAAAATAGACGTTGAAATTATATGATAAAATTTTTTTTAGCGCGCGCGGGCGCGGCGGCTTTAATGCTGGGGGGCGCGATGTTTTTGGGGATGTCTTCAGTCGCGGCTGTAAGTTTAGATCTCGGGGCGGGAACAACGGCGGCTCCGGATTTGGGCATTGAATACCCGGCCTACTCCGGTCTGCGGAACACAGACGTGCGCGTTACAGCCGCCAAAATTATTCGCGCCGCTATGGGGCTCCTCGGCATCGCGGCTGTGGTGATCATTCTTATCGGCGGTTTTAAGTGGATGACAGCGGGCGGCAATGAGGAACAGGTCGGGGAGGCGAAAAAATGGATTTATTCCGGCGTAATCGGCCTGACTATTATTTTGTCGGCCTATGCCATTGCCAATTTTGTCGTCAATTCGCTCGTGAACGCCACGACCGCGGGCGATGCCACCACTATCTGATATGAAAAAATTTTTGGCCGCGCTGTTTATCTCATTTTCTTTGCTAGCCGTCCAAATGGCTACGCCGGCCATAGCGGCCGGAGACTATGGGCTGGGGAAGGCCCGCGAACAGGCCGGACTGCCGGACACTGTCGCCGGCGAAAGAACCATTCCGGGAGTTGTTGGCAAGGTGGTGGCCGCCGGATTGTCGCTCCTCGGTATTGTTTTCTTTTTGCTGATTTTGTATGCCGGCTTCATTTGGATGAAAGCGCGCGGCAGTACTGAAGAAGTGGACAAAGCGAAAGATATAATTGAAGGGGCCGTCATCGGGCTGGTGCTGGTTACGGCGGCCTATGCTATTGCCAATTTTGTTTTTACCAGCTTGACAAGTAAATAATATGAAAAAAATAATCGTCTCAATTTTTATCTCTTTTATGGTTTTGGCGCCAGCCACACTCGTGTTTGCCGCCAATCCGTTTGCCACAGCACAACGGAATCTTAGTACTTCTGTCCAAGGGCTTAATTTACCAAACACTGTTGAGGGAACGGTGGGCACAGTAATAAAGGGGGCGTTGGGGTTGGTCGGAACCATATTTTTTGTACTTACTATTTATGCCGGCATCCTTTGGATGACCGCGGCCGGGAACGAGGAGCGGGTGACCAAAGCGACGGATATTATCAAGGCTTCAATTATTGGGCTGTTTATTACTATGTCGGCGTACGCCATTACCACGTTTGTCGCCAGCAAAGTTGGTGGGCAATAATTAGCGTATATGCGATTTTTTAAAAAACTGTTGTTATTCGCTTCTTTATTCCTTTTGGCGATGCCCGTTTTGGCCGCGGGGCCGGATATTGGTTTGGGCGCTGGCGGGCTGACCCAGAAAGTGGCCGATAATGGCGGCTACGCGGTGGTTGGAGTAACTGACACTTCTTTGTCCGAGAGCATTGGCAAGATAGTAAAAGTGGCGCTGTCTTTGGTGGGGACGATATTTTTTGTATTGACCGTGTATGCCGGGTTTTTGTGGATGACCGCCAGCGGCAACGAAGAGCGCGTGACCAAAGCGCAGGATATTTTAAAAATGGCGGTAATCGGGCTCGCCATTACGCTCGCCGCTTACAGCATTACCTCTTTTGTGCTCGGTCGCATTATTCAGTCGGCCAATGCCGGGGGCTGATTTTCCACTTTCCGTATGTTCAGCAAGCAAATAGTGATAGTGATGGTATTTTTTCTCTCGCTGTTGTTTGGCGCGCAATTTTTGGCGTCGGCGCCGGCTCTGGGGCAGGACGTAACCCCTGCGACAGCGGAAATCGCCAAACAGCTTGATGCCGCCGCTGGAGACAAAGGGGCAGGAGTAGGAGACTATACTGACCCGCGTAAAATTGTATCGCAAATTGTACAGATTCTTTTGACCTTGGTGGGCACGATATTTTTTGTTCTCACTATTTATGCCGGGTATCTCTGGATGACGGCCGGTGGCAACGAAGAGGAAGTGGAGAAGGCCAAAACGACCTTGCGTAACTCAATTATCGGTTTGATTATCGTTATTGCGGCCTATGGCATCACCATCGCGGCCACTAATTTGGCCAGCGGTCGCGGGGTCGGAGAGAATGCCGGCGGCGGCGGTTATTCTTTGGAGGGCGGCATAGATGAGGCCTTATTTGGCGGTGATTGATTTTACCATGATATCTGTCGTTGTTCCAGCATATAACGAGGAGAAAGAGATTACTCGCTGTCTCACTGCTTTGGCGCAACAAAAAACCGGCCGGGAGTTTGAGGTGGTGGTGGTAGATAACGCCTCAACCGACGCTACCGCGCAGGCGGCCAAAGAATTTTTGGGGAAATTATCCTTGACAATAATTTTTGAGGAACAAAAAGGCCGGGGGGCGGCTCGAGCCGCCGGTTTCAAGGCCGCGCGCGGTGAAATAATTTTATCTACCGATGCTGACACGGCGGTGCCGCCCAACTGGGTGGAAAATCTGGCCAGCGGACTCGTGCAGAGCAAAGCCGTGGCCGTGGCCGGCTCAATGACCGTTACAGGTTGCGGAAAAATGGCGACGGCCGCATTCAATTTTATTCAGCCGTTGACCGCGCGCTTGTACCGCGTATTATTCGGCCACTATTGGCCGGGAGGTTACAATTTCGCGATTTATAAAGATGTTTATCAGCGTGCGGGCGGATTTAACCCGAAGTTGAATGCGATGGAAGACACCGATTTGGGGTTTAGGGTTAAAAAAATTGGCAAAATTCGTTTTTTGCCAAAAGTGATAGTACAATTTTCCGGCCGGCGTTTTGAGAAGCGGTTGATACCTGGCCTGGTTGATTACGTCGTGCAATTTTTGAATTATTATTTTGGACGGGAGAAAGGGACGTATTTATCCGATGTGCGTTGAAAACATCTGGGTGCCTATTGGGATTTGAACCCAATCTGAGAGATCCACAATCTCTCGTGCTAACCATTACACTATAGGCACCATATAATTTTAATGGCGGATGCTAAATATTAAATAACTAACATAGAATCGCCAGTAGTGTCTGATTATATATAAAAAAAGGCGCGTTGTCAATTTGTGTCCTCAGCAGGAATCGGACCTGCATTCTCAGCTTAGAAGGCTGATGTTCTATCCGTTGAACTATGAGGACATAATGGGTACTATATTAGTATATTTTACAGTGAAAAGCAAGGCGCGGTATGACAAAAAAGATATTTATTTTTATTCTCTTCAGTTTGGCGCTAGTCAGCCTGCCTCTTCAGGCGGAGATGGCCGCGGGAAATTTTGGATTGGATGAAGTGGCCGAAAAAGCCCAGTATAAAGAAACGAAGAAAGACACACCGCCCGAGGCGCTTTTTAATACTATCAAAAGGGTCGTTTTCGGCCTGCTGTCTTTAACGGCTATTTTGTTTTTTGGATTGCTGACCTACGCCGGGGTGCGCTGGATGACGGCGAAAGGCAACGAAGAGTTTGTTACCAAAGCCAGAGACACCATTGAGGCGGCGGTTATCGGTTTGATCATTGTTGCCGCGGCCTACGCTATTACGAATTTTATTTTTGCCAAGCTGGCCGAGGCGCCGCCCGCCGCTCCGGTTGCGCTGCCGCCTCCCTCCGGGTGTGCACTAACAAGGACAGCCGCTGATTGTCAGCCTCCAGCTTGTCGCTGGAATCGTCTAGCCAGCACCTGCGTAGATGTCCAACCACCGGAAGGAAGTACGGCCGATTGTTCCCAGTTTACTCAACAGCTCGAATGCAATGCCGGTGGGTGTATTTGGTTAGATGGCAGTTGCTTGGCGACAGTGAGCGACCCGTTTGGTATCTGTTTGAGGGTAATTGGAAGCCAATTATATTGTGGTCTCAGCACCAAGTCTGGGTGTGATAGGCAAGGTGCGGTTTATAGCTTCTATGAGGGGAAAGAAGAGCCTGATTGCGCAGATCAGCAAAGTACTTACCTGCCTTTGGAAGCCATAACTCCTTGTGCTGATAAGGGAGGGCAGTGTATTGAAAATGTAGCAGACTGCAACGGCCGGTCGAGCGGCAATGGCAATGATTGTACGGGCGATAAAGTCTGCTGTCTGCCATAGAATTGCTTTACAAAATATACATATATATTGTATAACGGAGTTGTATTTTTGATAGTGGGAATTTTGACAGAAGGAGATAAATTATTGACAAAAAATGAGATTTTTGATAGGGTAGAGTGGTTAATTAAAGGGTTCTACCCCCGGACGATTGGGAAGCATACTCTCAATTTGCTCGGTAAATATTATGTATGTATGATGGACACAAAGAAGAAACAGGCGATCATTAAAAAGTTTCAGACGCACGAAGGCGATACCGGTTCCAGCGAGGTGCAGATAGCTATTTTATCTGCTGAAATAGACGAGCTGATCAACCACCTTAAAACTCATCCGAAAGATCACTCTTCCCGCCGCGGCTTGCTCCGCAAGGTAAGCGCCCGCCGCAGTCTCATGCGCTATATTAAAAAAGAGAACCCGGAAAGTTATGAACGGTTGGCGAAGAAGCTCAAACTCAAGAGCGTCCGCGCGATTGTGAAACCGGGAACAGCGAAGGCGACGGAAGACGAAACAGCGGGCGAAGAGGCGGAAGTAATTGAGAAAGAAAATGAAATCGTCAACGGATAACCCTGTGCCAGCCCGTCCTTCGCCAACTGGCGAAGGGGAGGTACAGAGCAAAAATGCTCACCCCTTAAAGCACCCTGACCAGCGCGTGGGGGTGTTTATTGATGTGCAGAATATGTACTATAGCGCCAAGAACTTGTTTGGCATGAAGGTGAACTTCGGCAATATCGTGAAAGAAGCCACGGCCGGCCGCAAATTAATCCGCGCCATTGCCTATGTGGTTTCCACCGAAAGCAAAGAAGAGCAGCCATTTTTTGACGCGCTTTATAACCTCGGTATTGAAACGCGCGAAAAGCCGCTTCAAATTTTTTATGGCGGCGAAAAAAAAGCGGATTGGGATGTGGGGCTGACCGTGGATGCCATTCGCCTGGCGCCGATGGTGGACGCGGTGATAGTGGTAAGCGGAGACGGCGATTATGTGCCGTTGGTTGAATATCTGAAGAATCAGGGCAAACAGGTGGAAGTGGCGGCGTTCGGCGAAACCACTTCCAGCAAGCTTATTGAAGCGGTGGATGATTTTATGGATTTGAGCGCCGATAAGGCCAAGTTTTTGATTCAGGATTATCGCCGTGCAGTAGCGCGCCCGGCAACCAACAAACGGTAGTGGTTTTGTTATTTTTTAATGAAGTTGGTGTAGGGACAAAGACCTTTAGTGAGGTCTCATGCTCCTCCATCATCTTCGGAAAGGTAAAAATATGGATGTCAAACAATGGTTTTTGGATTGGGGTGGTCGCACTCTGACAGTTGAGACCGGTCGTTTTTCGTTGCAAGCGAACGCTTCATGCACCGTGCGCTATGGCGACACCGTGCTTTTGGCAACGGCCACGATGAGCAAAAACACTCGAGAGGGAATAGATTTTTTCCCGCTCATGGTTAATTTTGAGGAAAAGCTCTACGCCGCCGGTAAAATTAAGGGCAGTCGGTTCATTAAACGCGAGGGTCGGCCGACGGATGATGCTATTTTGTCCGGCCGTCTGGTAGATCGCGCCGTCCGTCCGCTGTTTGATCAGCGCGTGCGCAATGATGTACAGATTATTTTGACCGCCCTATCTTATGACGGCGAAAACGATCCGCAAATTCCGGCGTTGATTGCGGCCTCTATCGCTTTGTCTTTATCAAACATTCCCTGGGCCGGGCCAATCGGCGGAGTGCGCGTCGGGCGGGTGAACGGCGCCTGGAAAATAAACCCGACATTTGCCGAGCGCGAGGCCGGGGATGCTGATATTGTTGTCGCCGGCACGCCGGACAAAGTGATTATGGCGGAAGCCGCTTGCCGTGAAATTCCGGATGCCGATGTTATGGAAGCGATGCGTTTTGGCGCCAAAGAGCTGGCCTCTCTTGTTTCTTTTATATCTAAAATTCAAGCCGAAGCCGGACAGCGGAAAATTAATTTGGAAACCGACTTGAGCGAACAGGAAATAAAATTGCGCGCGCTGGAGGCGGAAGTAAAAAAACTCGTCAAGAGCCATGTCAGCGACTGGATTTTTGATTCAGTTAAAAAGGGCCGCGCGGAACGAATAGCCATGGTGGAAAAATTCAAGGAGGCGGTGGAAGAAATGCTCTCCGCGCAGGAAGTTGATGAAAAAATTCAAAAAATTATTTTGGGGCGAGTGAAAGAGTACGTGGAAGAGTTCATCACGCAGGCGATTTTAGACAAAGACCAGCGTCTGGATGGCCGCAGTCTGACCGATGTCCGCGATTTGCGCGTTGAAGTGGCTCTCTTGCCGCGCACCCATGGCACTGGCCTGTTTATGCGCGGCGACACGCAGGTGCTGTCGGTGGTAACGCTCGGCGCGCCCGGCGATGTCCAAACTATAGATACCATGGAAGAAGACGGGCAAAAGCGCTATATGCATCATTATAGCGACACGCCGGCTACCTATGGTGAAACCGGCCCTTTGCGCGGCCCGGGCAACCGAGCCATCGGGCACGGGGCTTTGGCTGAACGCGCGCTGGAGCCGGTGCTTCCGCCCGAAGTGGATTTTCCGTATGCCATTCGCGTGGTATCCGAGGTGCTTGGTTCCAACGGTTCCAGTTCAATGGCCTCAACCTGTGCTTCCACTATGGCGCTAATGGACGCCGGCGTGCCAATCAAAAAACCGGTTGCCGGTATCGCTATGGGTTTGGCGAGCGAGGGAATGGATGGCCCTTCGACGCGAGCTCAGGGCCAGCTTCGCTGGAAAGTGCTCACCGACCTGCAAGATATTGAAGACGGACCGGGTGGTATGGATTTCAAAATTACTGGTACGAAAGACGGTGTCACCGCTATTCAGATGGACACGAAAACAGAAGGATTGAGCTGGGACATTATCAAACAAACATTTAGCCAGTCTAAAGAGGCACGCTTGAAGATTTTGGACGCGATGGCGGCGGTATTGCCGGCCCCGCGTGCCGAACTTTCGCCTTACGCCCCGCGTATTGTCACAGTGATGATCAATCCAGAAAAGATTCGCGACGTTATCGGCCCTGGCGGCAAGATGATTAACAAAATTATTGCCGAGACCGGCGTGTCCATTGATATTGAAGATGACGGCCGCGTGTGCATTACCTCAACCGACGCGGTCGGCATGGAGCGCGCGGTGCAGTGGGTGAAAGATTTGACTCGCGAGGTCAAAGCGGGCGAAGAGTTTGAAGGCGCGGTGGTGCGATTGGAAGACTTTGGCGCCTTTGTGAACGTACTGCCGGGGCAAGATGGCTTGGTGCATGTTTCTGAAATTTCTTGGGAGCGCACGAACCGCCCGAGCGACGTTCTGAAGCTCGGCGACAAAGTGAAAGTGCTCGTGAAAGAAATTGATAATTTGGGGCGCGTTAACCTGAGCATGAAGGCTCTTATTGAAAAGCCGGCCGGTTACGTTGATCGTCCGCCGATGGACCGCGGCGGTCGGCCGCCGCGCAGCGGGTTTGGGGGCGGGCGAGGAAGCCGACAATTTTAATTGTCATTCTGATCTTTCGGCCATGAGCTCAAGGCCGAATGGGCGAAGCGAAGAATCCCTCTCGCTTCGCTTTTTTATTTGGGTGTAGTTAAGCGATTGATTTTCTAATTGAAGTATGATTAAATAGCCCAACAAATAAGCCGCGGTGGTGAAATTGGTAGACACGCTAGCCTTAGGAGCTAGTTCCCGCAAGGGATTGTCGGTTCAAATCCGACCCGCGGCACAATACGGTAAGTTATACCCAAGTCAGATATTGGAAAAGTTTAGATTTTTTTGTATACTATTTTTATAATTTTATTTAATTTTTTTTATGGCCTTAACTACGTTGACCGCCGGAGAACTATATGACGAAATTGCCGACTTGGCGCGCGACCAGGGTGTGTCCGACAAAGAACGATGGCTTGAGCTGGTGGAAGAAGTAATGGACAGTCATTTGTCGCTTGGTGAAATGGACTTGGATGATGACACCGAGGGAATGAAAGAAATATTGTCCGGTCGTTGGGTTTCCTATAAGAAAGAATTGGCTGAAGAGCAGGGCGAAGAGAGTGCGGCCGCCATTCTTGAAGATGAGGACGAGGAAGACAAAAAAGACAAAGACGATGATGATATGGGGGATGGGGAAAATGATGTGGTGTAAAAGTGGTTTTGATTCTAGAAAACAGTCCTGAGAGGGACCGTTTTCTGTATTTTTTGTTGATTTTTTCAGAAAAATGGTTTGACAAAAGTCGTTTTTTGTGCTAATGTTACTACTGAAGTAGACTCTCTATGACGCTTGCCACATTTATTAAAACTAGGCCGCATTTAATTTGGTGGACAAAAAATTACGATAAGCTGAAGGCCGAAGCGGTAGTGGAAGCGACGCTAAATTATGGCGACTGGGAAGATGTCCAAAAGTTGATTAAGATGTTAGGGATAAAAAAAACCGCCAGTGTTTTTCGTAATCAATTAAAGAAATTTAAAGTATCGGGGAGAACTAATTACTATCCGGAAGTTAAGAATTATTTTACGCACTATTTTAATAAGTATGCTCCATAAGGAAATTCTCTCTCCAGAGCAAATTGAGTTGTTGCCATTTTTAAAAAAGTTTAAAAATAATTTTGGGTTGGCGGGCGGCACGGCAGTGGCTCTGCAGATTGGCCATCGCCGCTCCATTGATTTTGATTTATTTTCGCACAAATTTTTTAAGAATATTTCGTTAGAGAGAAATATTCGGATGGCCACGAAAGTCGATAAAATGCTAGTTAACAGAGAAGGCGAAATCACCTTTTTTACTAAAAAGGTAAAGACAACATTTTTTTGTTATCCTTTTGTTATAGATTATGTTGAGCATTTAGACACGGTGATAAAAATGCCCAGCCTGTTAACTCTGGCGGCTATGAAAGCCTATGCGCTCGGAAAACGAGCCAAGTGGAAGGATTATGTGGATTTGTATTTTATCATCAAACAGTATCATTCAATCGCTGAAATTGCTGAACAAGGAAAAAATATTTTTGGCCATGAGTTCAATAGCAAAATTTTTCGGTCGCAGTTGTCTTATTTTGATGATGTTAATTATGTAGAAGCAATCGAATTTATGCCCGGCTTTGCGGTGAGTGAAAAGAAAATAAAAAAGGCGTTAATGGAGTTTAGTTTGAGTTGATACGGGAGTGAGTTTTAAGCCGATCTCGATTACAGTAAGACAACTCCGAAAGGGGTTGTTTTTTGTTTTGACAATGAGCTGTGATTGCCGTATCCTATACGGGTATGACGATGACACAAAAACAAAAAATAGAGCTTCAATTTTTTGTATGTAGCTAAGTATATGAGATTTTTTAGATCGGAAGATCCACAAACAACATCTCGGATGGGGTTATTAGATCGATTTAGGAAAAGAGCTGGCATTTCCGCGGCAACCGAGATGCCGTCCGAACCGCCTAAGACAGGAAAAGAATCGCCCAAACCCGCAGAAGAGCTTTCGGCTCTGTCACCAGACTCCTCTGCTGATGGGAAATCGGCTTCGGCGGTTATTGAAGCAGAAGCCCCGGCAGAGACGTTTAAGGGGGTAGTTTTTGATGAAAAACTAATTCCCTTTTATTTCAGAGTACATGAAGGGCGCGAGGTTCAACCTGTTGTTACCGACAAGTTTCTTAATAAATCAAAGGCACAATATAATACGGCGTGGCTAGCTCGAGAAATCGTTCAAAATTTTGTTGATCACAATCGTGGACCAAATAAGGGCACCTTGAACGGAGTGTCGGTTACGTCAGAACAATTACCAGCCAGCGAAATTTTTCCGCACGGCGGTCGTCGTTTTGTTATTAGTGGTGAGTGGCCATTTGAAGATACCACTGGATTAACGAGCATGCACTCTGAAAAATCTTCCGAGGGAGAGTCAGCTGGTGGCAATGGCATTGGTCTCAAACAAACCGTGTTGCGGTATATTAGAGATTTTGGTGTACAGCGTTTTGAAGTGGCCGGTGAAGGATGGCAGGTTGACTATAGCTTGGCTAGAAAGGACCAGATTAATGCTCGACTCTTGAGTGAAGCGCTAAAGCACAACGCCATGCCGACGGCACAAGTTAAGCACGATTGGCTCGTCGCAGAAATTAAACCAGGAGAAAAAACCGGTAAAACTTTTTACAGCATTGATACTGATAACGCTGAAGTGATCGCCAGTTTAGAAAAAATGTCGGAGCTCGGTGAGTCTAGAGACAATCCTTGGTTGCAGAATCCAAATTTTTCTAATGACAACGGCACTATCAAATGGTTGCCCCTTTCTGAGAAAGGGAAGGAGCCGGAAGGTCGCCTGTTTATCAATGGGCAGGTGATGAACTTTAAGCAAGCGGGCAAAACGGCGGAAAATTATTGGCGCGGCCCTGAGGGTGTCTCGATAGCGCTGCATAATGTAAAGTACGAAATGAGCATTGATCGGCCGCCAGTGCCGACATACGGTCTAGAAAACTACATGGACAATCTCATTAAATCAATGACAAAAGAAGAAATTCTTGGCCAACTGCGTGAATCGGAATATATTTGGGGTCGTGGTAACGCTGATACTGGCGGTTTCGATACGAAAGGCTGTTTTGTCCTAATTAAAAAATTGGCAGAGGCTTTGCGATGGGGGTTATACAAAAATGGGCGCAAGGACAAGTATAGTTCCGATGAATTTGCCGTTCATTTTCCAAAGAAGTATCTGGCAGTGGACGCGCGTTTAAGCGACAGCCAACATGATGACCTTGAGAAAAGAGGGTTTATTCTTTGTCCGAATTTTTTTGAGGATGTCGGCATGCCCAAGGCCAGCGGTGAGCTTAGTTCGGTAGAGGTAGCGAAAACACGAACACCGCAGTCGTCAGCCAATGATTTTGAACGGCTGTCTAAGGAAAAAGGGATACCGGTTAGTTGTGAAAGCATGGAGGGGAAAGTGGCAGGGGTCGCGCAATTTTTTAAGTATATCAGAGAACGAATGAGCGCCGACGATGTGCGAGTAAACAAGGTTGGCGAAAAGAAAGATGGGGGGGGCAAGACAGTAGCTTATCGCTTTGATCTCCCAGGCACCAAATTGCCCAAAGAACTTTTATTTAGCCAGCTTTTGAAAATTAAGAAGGGTGACAAAAATCAGGAATTACTTAGTTTTGTGCGCGGGGCAGTGTTGTATGGGCTTAAGGAGCGGATTTTTAAGAATGCGAATACGGCACAAGGCGAGTATGTTACTACCTTTTCTCTTACCAGTGATGCGGCCAGTGGGGAGGACGGTCTGTTGGTTCTAAATTCTGAAGCAAAAACTGACGGTGGTTTTTCTTGGGAGGTAGAATTGGATGAAAACACGGTCGCTCTTTTTGAAAAGGAATTTTTTAGTACAAATAAAGTTGTTTCAACAAATGGTGAAGCAAACGCTGTTCAGACGGACACTATAGAAGAGAGGCAACCGAAACAGGTGACAGAGTCGCCGGAGCAGGTTGCTTGGCATGGTGAAAGCAGCCAGCCAGCCGAGGTTGCCAGAGACATTGAAGTTGATTTGGGAAAGACTATAGGCAAAAAAGCGGAGCGAAAGGATTTGAGGGAAAGAATGGGAAAAGGTGAAGAGGTTGGCGGCGAACAAGGAGGCGGAAACAGGGATATTAAAGAAATAATAAAACCGGCATCAGCCGCAGAAGCAGAAAAAATCGATGTTTTGGCGGCGAAAATACCGGAGCTCGCAGCAGCGGTGCGTGTGTTAGCAGAAGTGGCACACGAAGGAGAAAAGGCTGCTAAAGAAACTAAAGAGGAAAGAAAAAATGAAGTAGAAAAATACCTTGATTGGAAAGAGTCCGATAATTTTTATGGCAAACTTGCCGGCAATGCCGATTATTTAAATGGCAAAACACTGGTAGAAATATTCGATTCCTATAACCAGGCAGACATCCCTGTTATACGAGTGGCTGGAGATGAGAAAAAAAATCCGGAAAAAAGAGCGTTGGCACGGATCAGTCGTCGGTTAGAAGAATTGGCCAATGCGATGGCACCAGCGGAAGAGAAGGTAGAGGATTTTGAGCTCGTGTTTGAACCGACTGATGTGCAACTGACCAAATTGGGTCTGCTACGGTCATATTTTTACGCTGCCACTGGGGCTCGATTGCCGAATGATTTGTTTGTGTTTAGGGGGACCGGTACGAAAGCAATTAATATCGCTCAGCGAGCTATCGGTATTCATGAAGAAGTGCTGGCTCAATCATTTGATGAGGCAGTAACAGCCTTTGTACATGAAGCGGCACACAATAAAAGTATGAACCATGATGTAGAGTTTATGCATATGTTGCAGGCTTTGTTTGGTGAAATGAGAAAAAAGGTTTCAGAAGTTGGGCGAAAAATTCGGAATGGCTCTGCAACCCCTGAGGAACAGGCGCTCATTGATATGGATGAGACGTGGGGGGCGATAGATAATAGAGTATGAAGCTAGTTTAGGCCCGCTTCACATATAGATAGCCAGTTTTTATCCCCCTTTTATCCCCAAATAAAGCCCTTGACAGGGCTTTATGGTTCTGCTATAATCGCGCATACGATTAGCCTCCTCCTAAAAGGAGACCACGTCCACAAGACAATGGTTGCCATCGTAACGCTTGGACCTCTGGGTAAATAACGTAGCAGTAAAACATTCATGTTTACTACCACTACAATCTTTTACTCGGGATATCCAAGCGGTGACTAGTTCATTTTGAACTTTTCTTCAGAACCGCTTTAACGCGGTTCTGTTTTTTTCAGCGAAGCTGATCCGCCCCGGGCGGATGCCAGACAAACAACAAATTGTGAACGAAGTGTAGAATCTCCCACGACCCCTCGCCCCTCCTCGGGCAGGAGGGGGCAACCAGAGAATCTGTACTGCGTTCAGAATGACAGTGGTGATTGACCGGATAGCACTTTGACAATTCACAGTATATAGCAATCAAAATCAAATAGGGTATGTAAGCAATTAACTGAACCACGCGATCTCGCTTGCAGAGCGAACGCGTGGAAAAAACGAGTTATAAAATCCCGATTCCAAAAAATGGACGTCGGGTCGATGAAAGCGCTCTTGAGTGTTTTCGTTGTGCGCAATTTCAACAAGGGCGCACGGTGGATGCCTTGACACCAAAAGACGAAGAAGGACGTTGTAGGGTGCGATAAGCCTCGGGGAGCTCCCAAACAAGCGGTGATCCGGGGATGTCCGAATGGGGAAACCCACTCCGACGCAAGTCGGGGAATCGTACACTGAATCCATAGGTGTATGAAGAAGACCTAGCGAAGTGAAACATCTCAGTAGCTAGAGGAAAATAAATCGAAGAGATTCCCCCAGTAGTGGCGAGCGAAAAGGGAACAGCCTAAACCTTATATTTGTTGCTATCGTAAGAGGTTGATCGCAAGATTGATTTTGAACGGTAGCTTAAAGGACAGACCGTTGAATATAAGGTGTTGCAAGATAGATATGCCGGTTTTCTGTAGACCGGGTGAGTACAGGTTATTTTTTAGCGGAATTGTTCTGGAACGAACAACCACAGATGGTAATAGTCCAGTACGCGAAAAAAAATAACCTATCATAGTGTCTATTCTTAAGTAGGGCGGAACTCGTGAAATTCCGTCTGAACCCAGGCCGACTATGGTCTAAGGCTAAATACTTTTGGTGATCGATAGTGGACAAGTACCACGAGGGAAAGGTGAAAAGCAGCCCGGGAGGGCGATGAAATAGTATCTGAAACCGTGTGCTTACAAAGAGCGGGAGTCCTGGATGTCGCAAGATGTTCGGATGACCGTGTTCCTATTGAAGAATGAGCCTGCGAGTATGCTGTATGTCGTTGCTTAAACCCCTCTGGGGTGGAGGCGTAGCGAAAGCGAGTCTTAACGGGCGAATATAATGGCATGCACATAACCCGAAACCGGGTGAGCTATCCATGACCAGGATGAGCCCTTTCGAAAGAAAGGGGGAGGTCCGAACCCACGAGCCGTGCAACACTCGGGGATGAGTTGTGGATGGGAGAGAAATTCTAATCGAACTCGGTGATAGCTGGTTCTCCTCGAAATAGTTCTAGGACTAGCCTCGAGAATTCCTTGCGGTGGTAGAGCACTGGATGAGAATTGGGTCCTTCGGGATACCGTTTTCAATCAAACTCCGAATACCGCAAGTCACATCTCGGGAGTCAGACAGTGACGGCTAAGCGCCATTGTCAAAAGGGAAACAGCCCATGATCGCTAGCTAAGGCCCCTAAATCCAGATTAAGTGTAAAAGGTGGTGTTAACTCTTATACAACCAGGAGGTTGGCTTAGAAGCAGCCATCCTTTAAAGAAAGCGTAACAGCTCACTGGTCAAGAGTTTTCGCGCCGAAAATGTATCGGGGCTCAAATCTGGTGCCGAAGCTGCGAAATGGTCGCCTCTGGCGACCATTGGTAGAGGAGCGTTCGTAACGCACTGAAGTTCTAGGCGTGAGCCGGAATGGAGTGTTACGAAGAGAGAATGCAGGCATAAGTAGCAAAAAGAAAGGTGAGAATCCTTTCCGTCGAAAATCCGAGGTTTCCTGGGCAACGAGAATCGACCCAGGGTTAGTCGATCCTAAGGCCAGGCCGAAAGGCGTAACCGATGGAAGAGCAGGTTAATATTCCTGCACTGTATATGGTTTGGTGCTAAGTGCACACTCATTAATTTCACGCGAGTTTTGAATATATTCGCTTCGCAAGATGCAGACAAAGCCTTCGGGTGGAGTCAATGTGAGAGTACAGGGTGTCTAGAAAAGCTTGGCATCGTTAAGCCATATACAACCGTACCGTAAACCGACACAGGTGGATAAGTCGAGAAGACTAAGACGTATGAGAGAACCCTCGTTTAGGAACTCTGCAATACAGCGGCCGTAACTTCGGGATAAGGCCCCCCTGACGTAAAGTCGGGGTACAACAAAAGACGCACTGCGACTGTTTACCAAAAACACAGCCCCCTGCAAAAGCGCAAGCTGACGTATAGGGAGTGATGCCTGGCCAGTGTCAGAACGTTAAGGCAAGAGGTGCAAGCCTCGAACTGAAGCGCTGATGAACGCCGGCGGTAACTATAACCGTCCTAAGGTTTTCACTTTCACAAGATGTGGAAGTGAGAAAGACTGGGACGGGTGTAGTGGAAGGTAAAGAGAAGCCAAAAAGCTGCCTAGTGATGAAAATCACTGTCTATAAATAGTTGGCTAAATGCTGGAAAATCTGGAGAATTTGCCGTTACTATGGTATGCTGTACACATAGAAAATGTTCTAATGTGCCTATGCCAAGTAAAAATGCGAGCAATGCAGACAATCAGCAGGAAAGACTAGAAGGTTGGATTGTTGGATTTGTTGACGGAGAAGGATGCTTCTCGGTTAGCATTATAAAAAATTCGACGACCAAAAATGGTTGGCAACTATTTCCTGAATTTGTCGTCACACAAGGTGAAAAGAGTGTTGGTGTACTTCGCACAATCAAAGATTACTTTGGTTGTGGCAATATTTACACTAATCGCCGCAAAGATAATCATAAAGAAAATCTTTGCCGGTATTGTGTGCGATCGGTTCGTGAATTGAGCGAAATAATCATTCCTTTTTTTCAGAAAAATCGGTTACGAACGGCAAAGCAATTAGACTTTGATAAGTTTGTAACAATTATTGGCCTGATAAAGGAAAAGAAACACTTTGAAAAAAGGGGTATGATACAAATCGCTCATATTATTCAGGAAATGAATAGAAAAGTTCCAGCCAGATTTCTAGAATCCTCAGAGACTATACGCCAACATGCTCGTAAGAGCATAAGATAGAGTCCTGCGCCAAAAGGAAGCACCGAGCGAAATTCCTTGTCGGGTGAGTTCCGACCTGCACGAATGGCATAACGATAGTGCGACTGTCTCAACGAGGGACTCAGTGAAATTGCAAGGGAGGTGAAGATGCCTCCTACCCGCAACTAGACGAAAAGACCCCGTGAAGCTTTACTACAATTTGCTATTGGCATATGGATGCTCATGTTGAGCGTAGGTGGGACCCGCAAGGGGCCAATGAGACACCACCCTTGAGTTTCTGTATGCCTAATTTTCTCCCGTGAATCCGGGATAGAAGACAGTGGCTGATGGGTAGTTTAACTGGGGCGGTTGCCTCCCAAAATGTAACGGAGGCGTTTACAAAGGTAGGCTTAGCTCGGATGGAAATCGAGCTGGACGCGCAAACGCACAAGCCTGCTTTACTGCAAGAGCTACAACTCGAGCAGTCGCGAAAGCGGAAGTTAGTGAACCGACCATCCTTCATAGGAAGGTGGAAGATCAACGGATAAAAGCTACTCCGGGGATAACAGGCTGATCTGGCCCGATAGTCCACATAGACGGCCAGGTTTGGCACCTCGATGTCGGCTCATCGCATCCTGGGGGTGGAGAAGCTCCCAAGGGTTTGGCTGTTCGCCAATTAAAGCGGTACGCGAGCTGGGTTCAGAACGTAAATTACATTGCGTTCTACTACAGAAATGTAGTATAATAAATCTGACTCATATCGGTGGAACCCTACTAGATAATGAACTGGTTTAGAGGGCAATACCGAGGGAAGATTAATGTACTATGCTAGAGGAACAACGAGCATATATTGCCGGTTTTCTAGACGGCGATGGTTGCATCATGGCGCAGTTAGTAAAACGACGTGGCTATGTTTATGGGTATCAAATTCGGACGAGCATCGTTTTTTACCAAAAAACGAGGAATGAAAGAATCCTCGACTGGTTAAAGAGCAAGCTTTCTGCAGGATACATTAGACGCCGCAACGACGACATGAGTGAATATACCATCGTTGGAATGGAAGCGGTAGCAAAGATATTGCTTCGACTTTTGCCGCATTTGCGGTTAAAAAAAGAGTTGACAAAAGCAATGCTTAAACTGATTGAGGCGTGGCCAAAAAATGGCCGGCCATCAAGATCAATTTATTTAAAACTTTGCCGGCAAGTAGACGCGACGGCGCGCTACAATTACTCTAAGAAACGGACGATAACAACGGCTACGGTTGAAAGATTTCTAGCAAACATTAAATCCCCGTAACGACTGATTGCTGTTTAAGCTCTAAACAGCATGATACCGACTAAGTCGGTAACACGTCAGCTCCTCCTCGCTGGCGAGCGAGAGGATGAAGGTATAGTCTGTGCCATTAGTAATAATGGAATTAACACGCGTGAGACAGTTCGGTCTCCTATCTGTTGCGGGCGTTGAATTTTGAGAAGGCTCTTCCCTAGTACGAGAGGACCGGGAAGGATAGACCTCTAGTGTGCGAGTTGTCCCGTCAGGGGCATCGCTCGGTAGCTACGTCTAGCACGGATAAACGCTGAAAGCATCTAAGCGTGAAGCCGTCTTCAAGATTAAAATTCGTTATAGACCCCTTGTAGATGACAAGGTTGATAGGCTCTACGTGTAAGCCCAGTAATGGGTTGAGCGGAGGAGTACTAATCGGTCGAGCGCATAACGGAAGCGCTTAATAGCGCTTTCCCAGTTTACACTACCCTATTTGATTGTGGTTGCTAACAAAAGAGATTATTGTCTTGGTGGCTTGAGCGGCGGGGTCACACCTGTTCCCTTCCCGAACACAGCAGTTAAGCCCGCCAGCGCCCATGATAGCGTTTTACGCAAAAGTAGGCCGCCGCCAGGACAACGATCTCTTTTTTATCCCGCCCGCTCGGTTACTTGGGTGGGCGGGATTTATTTGACCAAGAGCGAAAGGTATGTTATGGTAACAGAAAGTTTTCCCTATGAGCAAACCGTCCGCCCTGATTGACAAAACCGCGGCTTATGTAAAGGCCAAGTTGTATAATGAGGCCTCCGGACACGATTGGTATCATGTTGAGAGGGTTTGGAAAATGGCGAAAAAGCTTCAAGCCGTTGAAGGCGGCGATTTGGAGTTAATTGAGCTGGCGGCGCTTTTGCACAACCTGGGCGATCATAATTTTTATAAATTCAACGAGAAAAAAGGCTCGTTGATTTTATTTGGGATGATGGACATCATCGGCATTGAGGAGCCGCTGAAAGCGCAGATTATAATGGTGGTGGCTGAATCAAAGTACGCCGGCGTGGAAACCAAACAACCGCGGACATTGGAAGGAAAAATAGTGCAGGATGCCAATTTTTTGGATACGCTCGGCGCCATTGGCGTGGCGCGCCACTTTGCCTCGGGCGGCTACCATGGGCGTTTGATTTATGACCCCGCCGTCAAAGTGCGCAATAAATTGACCCGGCACGCCTATGAACAGCAGAAAGATCGCGGCACGAGCATCAATAATTTTTATGAGAAGGCCTTTCAGGTGGCTGAACTGATGAATACCGGAACCGCCAAGGAGCTGGCCAATCAAAAGGTGGTTTATATTAAGGAATTTGTCAGCCAGTTTTTGAGAGAGTGGGAGGAGTACGCCGGCATGTGAGGGTCGGTTTTTTTTATTTAAATTTTTATGGATCGAAATTTAGCTTTGGAGTTTGTGCGCGTTACTGAAGCGGCGGCGGTGGCGGCGGTAAAATGGATGGGCCGGGGAGAAAGAAAATTGGCGGACGGCGCTGCCGTGGAAGCGATGCGTTCGCGATTCGGCAGTATAGATTTTAAAGGTGAGGTGGTCATTGGCGAGGGGAAAAAAGATGAAGCGCCTGAACTATATGTAGGGGAAAAATTGGGTACCGGAAATGGCGTGGAAATTGATGTGGCGGTGGATCCTTTGGAGTGTACCGACAGTGTCGCTAACGGAGTGCCGAACGCCATTACGGTGATTGCCACCGGCCCGAAAGGCAGCCTGTTTAAGGCGCCGGATATGTACATGCAAAAGATTGCTTGCGGGCCGAAAGCCAAGGGAGCGATAAGTTTAGACGCGACGGTTAAAGAAAATTTGGTAAAAGTAGCGGCCAAACTTCAAAAAGACGTGGAAGAGTTGGTGGTGATGGTTTTGGACCGGCCTCGGCACGCGGATTTGATTAAACAATTGCGAGAAGCGGGAGCTAGAGTGCGGCTGATAACTGATGGAGATGTGGCCGGAGCGATTGCGCCCTCAATTTTTGATTCGGGCATTGATTTGCTCATGGGCATAGGGGCCAGCGCGGAAGCGGTATTGGCGAGTGTGGCGATAAAATGTTTGGGCGGTGATTTTCAGGCGCGGTTGGCGCCGAAAGATGAAGCCCAAAAAGAAGAACTGCGGGAAATTGGTATTAATGATTTAAATGAAATTCTAACTTTAGATGATTTGGCTGAAGGCGAAGACCTCACTTTTACGGCAACCGGTGTTATTGACGGCCCTCTGCTGAAAGGGGTGCGAGTAACCGCTAACCACTGTATCACTCATTCCGTGGTGATGCGCGTGCGCACGGGGACGGTGCGATTTTTAGAAACTCATCATAAATTATAATTTTTTAAAAAGTATGTCACTTTCAGAAATTGCTCAAGCGCTGGTCGCGCCTGGCAAAGGAATTTTGGCAGCCGATGAAAGTACCGGTACTATTAAAAAACGGTTTGATAAAATCGGGGTGGAAAGTACCGAGGAGAATCGCCGCGCTTACCGGGAATTGCTTTTTACGACGCCGGGCATTGGAAAATTTATTAGCGGTGTAATTTTGTACGATGAAACACTGCGTCAAAAAGGAAGTGATGGCGAGGCGCTCGTGGCGACATTGCAAAAACAGGATATTATTCCCGGTATCAAGGTGGATATGGGCACTGAAGCGATGGTCAATTCTTCGGAAGAAAAAATAACAAAGGGCCTGGATGGTTTGCCGGTGCGGCTAAAGGAATACAAAACTTTGGGCGCGGGGTTTGCCAAATGGCGCGCGGTTATCGCTATCGGCGATGGAATACCAACCGATGAATGTATCGCCAAAAATGCCGAAATTCTCGCGACCTATGCCAAAATGTGCCAGGAGGCGGGGATAGTGCCAATTGTGGAGCCGGAAGTACTGATGGATGGCGGTCACACCATTGAGAAGTGTTTGGAAGTAACTACTAAAGTTTTGAAAAAAGTTTTTGAAGAATTAAAAAAACAAAATGTGGATTTGTCCGGCATGCTCTTGAAACCGAATATGGTGATCGCGGGGATGGATTGCCCCATCCAAGCGAGCCCGACACAGGTAGCTGAAATGACACTCCGTTGTTTTAAGGAAGTGGTGCCGAGTGAAGCGCCGGGTGTAGTCTTTTTGTCTGGCGGCCAAAGTGAGCAGGAGGCCTGCGAAAATTTAAACGCCATCAATATAGTCGGGGTCCAACCATGGAAATTGAGTTTTTCCTATGGGCGCGCTCTGCAGGCGTCGGCCTTGGCGGCCTGGCATGGTAAAACAGAAAATATACCAGCGGCGCAAAAGGCGTTTTATCGCCGAGCAGAATTGACGAGTGCAGCCTGTTTAGGTAAGTATAGCGGCGAGTAGTTAAACAACCCAAAACACCAAAAAGCGCCCCCCCTCGGCTAACGCTCGGGGCGCTTTTTTAATATTTTGTAGTTTCCCTCCCGGGCCCGATGGATTGACAAGTCGCTCCAGAGTTGCTAGCGTACCTTTAAACAACCTTTACCGCAGGAGGCGGAGATGACGACGACGACTTCCGGCGACCCTTGGGTCGTCAGAACGTACGGCGGGACGCTCGAAGATGTGCTCGTCCTGGCTGGCCCTTCGGCCAATGAGGAAATGACTATTCGGGCGGACATTCCGCCTGAGTGCAACGGGCGCTACCTGCCGGGAGAGAAAAATCTGGTCAGGGCAATTGGGTGCAGAAGCCCGGCGGCAGGGAGGTACGAATTCACCGTTACTACCAACAGCGGTCAGCAGGTGGTGGTTGGGGGCGACCGTCTTGATCAGATTGTCGCCGGCAGTTCGGTGAATGTGGCCTTCAGTCTGCAACGGCTGGGGGTGGATGACGTGGCGGTTTTCGCGCCGATCGGCATCGGACGCGGCGGCCAGTTCATCAGCTCCACCCTGCAAGAGAGGCATTTTCGGCTCGCGCTCTACCGGTCTCCGACCGGCACTGCCCGCACGCTGACCGTCCGTTCGCCTCATGGTGGCCGAAGTACGCTCTTTCTGGAAAAACCAAGTTGCGCCGCGTCCGATGAAGTTGTGCGGTCGCTCACGAGCGTTCGGCCGGCTCTGCTCATCGCGACCGGAGTGAAGCCGGATGATTTAACGCTCATAGAGAGCATGTTCCGACAGGAGGGGGTCGGCATCGCCCGGGTATTCACCCCGAACAGGGAGCTGTTGGCCAGAGCCGATCTTCATGAGCGAGTGCTGGCCATGCTCGCTGGCGTTGATCTCTTCCAGCTCAACCACCTTGAGGCCGGGCGCTGTCTCGGCGAGGAATTCCGGTTTGAAACCGCCACCGAGCAGGTCAAGCGGTTGGCCGAGAAAGTCGGCGCCAAGGTGACGGGGGTAACTATGGGCGGGCGCGGGGCCGTTTTCGTGGAGAAAGGCCAGGAGCCAATTTTTCAGGAGGCTTGCAGTGTGCCTCCAGAAAAGTTGAGAGATGACTGCGGTTCAGGGGACGCCTTCCTCACCGCCGCGGTCTATCTGCGATTTATTCGCAGTCCGCCCTTGCTGCTCTCGGACTGTCTCCGGGCGGCGGCCTGGGTGGCGGCAGAAAAGGTACAGCAGGATGGTCCGTGGAGCGGAATCCCGGATCAAAGTCAGCTCGTCGGAAAGTTGACGGAGTGGGGCATCCATTAGCGCAACCACCTAGAAGAAAGGAGAAAACACGAGCCAGGCCGCCCCGTCTGGCTCGTATCATTTTTATCCCGCACCACGGATTTACGACCGTGGTGCGGGATTTATCTAAAACTAGCCAAAAATCGTTTATTTTTAGTACTTATCCACAATGTTGTCAGAAAAAAATTGACAGGCGTATCTTTTTAATATAGGCTATATCTAGCCAAAAAGTAGGTTTTATATGGATATAAGCATATTTAAAAAGCTGGGTTTTTCTGACAGGGAGTCGCGTATTTACCTGGCGCTTTTGGTTTTGGGGCCTTCCTCGGTGCGTCAATTAGCCAAAAAGACCGAGCTAAATCGCGGGGGCATTTATGAAGCCCTGAAATGGTTGCGAGAGATGGAGCTGGTTAGTTTTTATGAAAAGGATACCAAGCAATATTTTGTAGCCGAAGAGCCGAACAAACTTCATGAGATGGTGAAACGTCAGACGCAGGCGCTTACGGAGGTAGACAAAAAATTAAAAGAGGTTGTTTCGGAATTGAAGTCGGTATATGACCGAGGGGGCGAGAGGCCGGTGGCGCGCTATTATGAAAAAGGCGAGATTCGCCAGATTTTAGAGGATGTGCTGGAAAAATGCGAAAAGCACTGTGTGATGGAGTATCGGGTGTATTCTGACGCCAACATTCGCGAGTATCTGTATGAAGGGTTTGAAACTTTTAGCGACGCGCGGGTGGCTAAGGGCATCGCGGTAAAAGTAATTGCGCTCGGCGGCGGCGGCGAACTGCGCGGTCTGGATGAACGCAAATGGCTGAACAAAAAAAATAGCACGCCCACTTATATTATTATTTACCCGGGCAGTACCGCTTATATTTCTCTCAATGCTAAAGGAGATTTGGTGGGAGTAGTAATTGAAAATGACGGAGTTTCCGCTACCCAGCAAAATATTTTTGATGCCCTGTGGGAAAAACTTTAAATAATTTATGTTCATAGTTGATTTTGACGACACGCTGTTTGATACGCAAGCCTTTAAAGAGGCGCGTTGCCGGGCGCTGAAAGAATGCGGCGTGAGCGAAGAGCTTTTTTGGGAAACATACCGCCAGGCGCGCCATAGTCCGGATGGGCTTTCAACTTATTCCAACAATCGTCACGCGGAGATTTTGGTGGAACGTGGATTTGAGAAAGCCTGCGTTCTTGACGCTTTTGACCGGGTGAGTGGAGAGAAACAAGTGGCTTCATTTATTTTTCAAGACACAAAACCTTTTCTGGAGCGCTTGCGCAGTTGCCAAAGGCCGCTTGTACTTTTGAGTCTTGGCGATCCAGCCACGCAGGAAATGAAAGTGCGCGGATCTGGCATTCATGATTATTTTGACAGGGTTTTCTTTGTTGACGCCGGCAAAGTTGAGGTGGTGGCGGAGTTGATGGCGGCGGTTCATGAGCATGAGACCTGGTTTATCAATGATAAAGTGCAAGAAACAAAAGAAGTCGTCAAACATTTTCCGACGATGCGTATCGTATTAAAACAGCCGTCGGTCGCTTTGGAGGCGCAGTATGTAGAGAGCGGTTTTCCTCACTTTAAGACACTTTCTGAAATACAAGCTTATGTCGCAAAACATTTTGGATAATGTCGGCGCGGTGGTTTTAGCGGCTGGCCAGGGGAAGCGTTTGAATTTGGCGGATACGCCAAAAGTAATGGCGATGCTTAGAGGGAAGCCGATGATAGATTATACGGTGGAAACGCTGGTGAAGGCTGGTTTTTTGCCGGAGCAGATTTGTCTGGTGGTTGGCTACCAGAAAGAAAAGGTAATGGACTATTTTGGCAATCGGGTGAGCTACGCGGTTCAGGAAGAATTGCTGGGTACCGCCCACGCGGCCTATATCGGCATGAAAGTTTTGCCTAGAGAGATTAAACATGTGTTGGTGATCGGCGGCGATGATAGCGCTTTTTACACCGCCGAGACGCTTCAACGCTTGGTGGGCGTTCATATCGCCCACAAAAATACACTCACCCTTTTAAGCGTGAAACTAGCGGAGCCGCCGTTCGTTGGACGAGTGGTGCGCCATAGCGGCGGACGGGTGGAAATTATTGAAAAAGAGTACTTGACCGACGAGCTCCGCGACATTCATGAAGTGAGCACGGGCGCTTTCGTATTTGAGAGAGCTTGGTTTGAAGATATATTTCCGACGATGCCGAAATTGCGCAAGCTGGGAGAATACGGTTTGCCGACGGCGCTGGCTATGGCTCAATCTGCGCGGAAGAAATACGAGGTGTTGCCGCTTACAAATTCCGATGAATGGCGTGGTGTGAATACGCCGGAAGAGCTGGCGGAGGCGGAAAGAAGAAAATAAACTAATTTAAAAAGTATGTGCGGAATAATTTGTTATGTTGGGAAAAAAGAGGCCGGTCCGATTTTGCTTGCCGGGTTGAGGCGGTTGGAATACCGAGGTTATGATTCGGCTGGAATAGTAACCGTAAAAGACGGCGAATTTGAAAGAACAAGGTCAGTTGGCAATCTTGATCGGCTCGCGGAGAAAACCGTCAATGAAATGCCCAAGGGAAACTATGGCATTGGCCATACGAGATGGGCGACGCATGGCGGGGTGACGCTAGAAAATGCCCATCCTCATTATGGTCAAAATAAAGAAGTGGCCGTCGCTCATAATGGCATAATTGAGAATTATCGGGAATTGAAAGAGAAATATTTGTCCGGACACCAATTTACTTCACAGACGGACACGGAAGTTCTAGCTCACTTGATTGAAAAATTCGCGCAAGACCTACCTCTTAAAGATGCCGTTGAAAAAGTGCTGGGACTCGTTCGCGGGACTTATGGTTTGGCGATAATTTCAAAAAAAGAGCCTAATAAAATTATTGTCGCTCGGCTCGGCAGTCCTTTTGCTATCGGAATCGGCGAAGGTGAATATTTTGTCGCTTCCGACGCGACGCCTATTTTGCCTTATACTAGAGAGATTATTTATCTTGATGACGAAGAGTTCGCTGAAATTACCATTGACGAATGCAATATTTATAAGCTCAATCAAGCGCGGATAGATAAAGAATCCCAAAAAATTGAGTGGAGCGTGGAAGAAGCGCAAAAAGGCGGTTATAACCACTTCATGCTCAAGGAAATTTTTGACCAGCCGACGGTGATTAAGGATGCTTTGCGCGGGCGATTGCTTGCTGAAGAAGGGACAGCCCATTTGGGCGGTATTAACATGACCGAAGAGGAGATGCACGGAGTGAAACGGGTAATTTTGCTTGCTTGTGGCACGGCGTCATACGCGGCAATGGTTGGCAAATATGCTTTTGAGCGTTTGGCTGGCATTCCGACCGAGGTGGACGTGGCCAGCGAGTTTCGTTATCGCGATCCGGTTATTGACGAGAATACGTTGGTGTTTGGGTTGTCGCAGTCCGGGGAAACCGCCGATACGCTGGCCGCTCTGCGCGAAGCGAAACGCAAAGGGGCGTATGTGCGCGGCATAGTGAATGTGGTCGGTTCCACGATAGCGCGCGAAACTGACGGCGGTACCTACATTCACGCCGGGCCGGAGTTGGCGGTGGCTTCCACCAAAGCTTACACGAATATGATCGCGGTACTCGTCATGTACGCGCTGGAGTTTGGACGCATCAACCGCGTAACGGTGGCTACCGGCCAGCGGCTGGTGGGCGCCTTTTTGGGAATTTCTGGAAAAATGTCTCAGGCTCTCAAGACCAGTGAAGCAGTTATTAAAATAGCGGAGAAATATTGCGGATATAAAAATTTTCTTTTTCTTGGCCGAGGCATTAATTATCCGGTAGCGCTGGAAGGGGCGCTTAAACTTAAAGAAATAAGTTATATTCATAGTGAAGCGTACCCGGGTGGAGAGATGAAGCACGGCCCCATCGCGCTTTTGTCGCCGGATTTTCCGGTTTTAGCGATCTTGACGAAAAATCAGCTTTACGACAAAATGCGGAGCAATATTGAAGAGATTCGTGCGCGCGAGGCGCCGATTATTCTTGTCGCCACCGAGGGGGACGAGAGCGCTCGCGAATTGGCTCAGGATATTATTTTTGTCCCCCAGACGATGGAGTTGCTTGAGCCGATTATCAATACCATCCCGCTTCAGCTTTTTGCTTATCATATGGCGGCGCTTTTGGGCAAAGACGTTGATCGTCCACGCAATTTGGCTAAGTCCGTGACAGTGGAATAATTTTGTATGATAAAAAAAAATATTGTAGTGGTAGGCGGCGGCAATGGCACAGCGATTTCACTGCTAGCGTTAAAGCGCCACTTAGAGCGATTCACTATATCGGGTGTTACCTCCATGATGGATTCAGGCGGGTCGTCCGGCAAATTGCGACGGGAGCTTTGCGTTCTGCCGCCGGGAGATATCTTGCGCGGGATATTGGCTTTATCAAAATATGAATACGCCTGGCTTCGTACGATGTTTTATGAGACTCGGTTTGAAGAAGCGGGCAAGTTGAGCGGGCATAATTTGGGCAATTTGTTTCTCGCGTTCGCGAGTCGGCGCGCGGATTCGCTTCCAGACGCGGTGAACGCCCTGCAACAAGCATTAGAGTGTGTCGGCAACATTTTCCCGATTACGCTGGACAACGCGCAATTAATCGCCGAGCTCGTTGATGGCACGCGCCTGATTGGCGAAGCGGCGATTGACCGGCCGCCCTCGGCGAGTGCTGGCATTAAGCGCGCGCGGCTTGAACCAGAGGCAAAAATATATGAGCCGGCGCGTCAGGTGCTCTTGGCCGCGGATTATATAATTTTCGGGCCTGGCAGTTTGTATACCAGTTTGATACCGAACATTTTGGCCACTGATTTTGTTGAAGCAATTAAAGAATCCAAAGCGAAATTGGCATATGTGTTAGGAAATGCGTATGAGGACAACGGAGAGAAAGGGCCGACCGCGATGAGCGAATTCGTTTTGACTCTGGAAAAATATCTACCGCGCAAAATTGATATGGTGATTTATAACAATCATGAATTGACGCCAGTCCAGCGAGCTTTCTACGCGTCTGAACAGTGGAGCGAACCAGCGCGCGATATTGAAAAAGCGGCTGCTGGCCGCGCGTTGATTGGCTATGATTTTGAGCGCGAGCGCGGGGGCTTAAGCGAGGAAAAATTATCCGAGGCGTTTGAGGAATATTTGGTGTAATATGGAAATAAAAAAAGAAATAAAAAAAGATGGTTACGCGGTAAAAATAGTGGCTGAAGAAAACGGCCGGGTGTTCGGTCGGGCGTATCTGTATGTCATTTTTAATGATTTGGGGCGAGGACCTTATGGGTTGCTTGAGGATGTGTTCGTTGAAGAAATTTTCCGGAGCCGCGGCGTTGGTTCGCAGTTGGTAAAGGCTGTTGTTGAGGAAGCCAAGGCGCGCGGGTGCAGCCGGCTTATTGCCACCAGTCGCCATACTCGTCCCGAGGTGCATAAATGGTATGAAGGGTTGGGATTTAGAGATTATGGCAAAGAGTTTAGAATGGATTTTTAAGCTAAGCGTTATGAATCTCTACGAGTTTGAAGGGAAACAATTATTGGTAAAACACGGAATTACAACACCGAAAGGCGCGGTAGTCAGGCGCGGCGATGATTTTTTTGGGGCGTACGCCGGTTTGGAGAAAAAAGATGTGGTAGTGAAGGCGCAGGTGTTATCTGGCAAGCGCGGTAAAAACAATGGAATTAAATTTTGTGCCAGCGCAGATGAAGTGGCAAAAGCATGCGCGGAGCTTTTCGCCACAAATATTCGCGGGCAATATGTGGCGGCGGTTTTAATTGAAGAAAAATTAAATATTGTCGAGGAACATTATCTGTCCATTGTCTATGACACGACGACCAAACAGCCGATGTTGATCTACTCGGAAGCTGGCGGCGGCGATATTGAGGAAGTGGCCCCGGAGAAGATACAAAAGTTTCCACTTGATATCCGCCAGCCAATTGTCATTCTGAACGAAGCAAAGCGAAGTGAAGAATCTCTGTCGCAATTACCAAACGGACAGGGATCCTTCCTGCCCGACATGCCCGACGGCAAGTCGTGGCGGGCGGGCGCTGGCGCTCAGGATGACAACGGGCTAGGAGGCATCTTTCAAAAATTGTGGGAGTGTTTTTTAACTGAAGATACTCGGCAAGTGGAGGTGAATCCGCTCGTGAAGACGGCCGATGGCCGGTGGGCGGCGGCGGACGCGAAGATTGCTATTGATGAAGACGCCTTTTATCGTCATGAAGAATGGAAAAATTTGGAGCCGCGTACCATGATGGGGCGTCTTCCGACCGAGCGCGAGGTGGCGGTGAAAAAAATTGATGAGGGCGAAGGGTATTATCGCGGTACGGCCGGGAAATATATTGAGCTTGATGGCGACATCGCGATTTTGTTTTCCGGCGGCGGGGCGAGCATCGCCAATATGGACGCGCTTATCAAAGCCGGTCTCAAGCCGGCAAACTATACCGAATATTCGGGCAACCCGCCGCGAGAGAAGGTGGCGAAGTTGGCAAAAATTGTCTTGTCCAAGTCCGGGTTGCGCGGCTTGTGGATTGCGGGGGGTGTGGCCAACTTTACCAATATCGCCGAAACGTTTCAAGGTATAGTGGACGCTTTGGACGAAGTAAAACCAAAGTATCCGATCGTGGTGCGTCGGGCCGGACCGTTTGAAAAAGAGGGTATGCGTGTTATGAAAGAATGCGCCGAGCGTAACGGGCTTACCGTACAGTTTTTTGGCAAAGAGAAGTCCATGAGTGAAACAGCAGGAATTTTGGCGAAGTTAGTTAAATAATATGGGAATTTTATTGTCAGAGAAAACCAAAGTTCTCATTCAGGGCATCACCGGCAAGGAGGGGCAGAAGGCGGTGAAGGCCATGAGTGATTATCACACCCAGGTGGTCTGCGGGGTGACGCCAAAAAAGGGCGGGCAAGAGGTGGAAGGCCGGCCAGTTTTTAATTCAGTTAAGGAGGCGCTCGCGGAGTTCCCGGAAGTGAATGTGAACGCGGTGTATGTGCCGCCATTTGCGGCGAAAGCGGCAATTTTGGAAGCCATTGACGCCGGAATTCCACTGATCAATATTATCGTAGAGCGTATTCCGATCAAAGACATAGCTTATTGTCTGGCCATGGCCAAAGAAAAAAATATTCGCGTCATTGGGCCGAGCTCGCTCGGGTTTATTGTTCCGGGCGTGGGCCGGATCGGCGTGGTGGGCGGCCCCTTGGTCAATGAAATTTTTCAGCCCGGGTCAATTGGCATTATTTCGCGCTCCGGCGGCATGACCAACGAAGTGTCATGGCAGGTTAGGAAAGCCGGCCTTGGTCAGAGCGCCGCAGTGCATGTCGGCGGCGATCTTTTGATGGGTACTACTTACGCGGATTTACTCCGGCTGTTTGAAGCCGACCCGTCCACCAAAGCGGTAATGATATTCGGCGAGCATGGCGGCAGTTATGAGTTTGAAATTGTTGATTTAATTAAAAATGGAGAATTTACCAAACCGCTTGCCATTTATATCGGCGGTAAATTCGCCAATGTTTTCCCCGAAGGGATGAACGTCGGGCACGCCGGAGCGATTGTGGCGCGCGGACAAAGCGCGGCCGAGAAAGAAGCGGCGTTGTCCGCTGTCGGCGTTAAAATTGCCGAAAGGTACGAGGACTTGGTACAATTGGTACAGCCATATGCGTAAGAAGTATCGCGGTTGTCATCCTGAGCGAAGCGAAGGATCCCTTTCACAGTTTAAGGGATTCTTCACTGCGTTCAGAATGACAATGGCCGCCGCCTTGGTCTTGCTACCAACAGTGACTCTGGCCGCGACGGCGGGTTTTGTGCCGTCTACCGGCATTTGGTTTTCGCAAACGACATTCTCCGCGAAGGATACAGTGCGGCTTTATACGGTAATTTTTAACAATGAATACCAGGAACTCAATGGCACAGTGGCCTTTTATGATAATGACAAGCAAATTGATACTGTGGCAGTGAAAGGTTTGGCCAAGGAACAGGCGGAGCAGATACGAGTGTTGTGGCGGCCAAATGAAGGCCGGCATGTGATTAGCGCTCGTTTTGTGAGCGCTCAAGCGGTTGATGAGGAGGGGAGGACGCTGACTATTACTATTGACGGCAACAACAGTCAGCCTGGTTTGCCGCTGGTTATTGCTCCGGGAGTAGAAATTGTTCCTACTGCCTCCGCGGATGTTCCCGGCGCAACTTCGCCAATGGGGGAGGCGGCGGCCGCCGGCAGTTCCCTCGGATCAACTGTAGTGAATATTGAAAAAAGAGGGAATAGTCTGGCCATGGTGGCGCCAAAAGTTTTGGGCGAGAAAATAGCCGTTGTTACGGACGACCAACCTTTAACATCATCTGCGATCGCTCCAGCGGATGATTTGTTCGCCAAAAATCGGGCCGCGCTGGAAGCCGCTCGGGGCGCGATTCAGACGGTGACTACTACCGCCGCCACCATCAACAAGGCTTATACCGCCACCAAAGATATTGTTGATCAAGGCCGCCATGTCGTGAGCCAGGGCCGGCAAATTTATGATCAAGGCAAGGCGGCGCTAGCCAAGGCGAAGCCGGTTGCCGACAAGCTTGCGCCCTGGTGGAACAAACTGTCAAAAAATAATGACCCGAAGCGGCTTCTGATTATTTTTGGCATCGCGCTTATTGTATACTTGAGTCTGCGGTGGAACCGGCGGCGCGAGCGCTACTATGATCGTTAAAATTATTTTAATTTTATTGTATGAAATGGAAGACGGCGTTAACAAAAATTGCTGACGGAGGCGAGATTATCCGCGGACAAAAATTAGTTGATTTAATTCGGGATAAAAGTTTCGTGGAAACAATTTTTTTTCTGTTAAAAGGAACTTTGCCGGCCGAGCGGGAAATTAAAATGCTCAACGCGCTTTTTATCGCTTCCATTGATCACGGAGCGGGGGCTCCTTCGGCGACGGTGGCGCGCACAGTGGTTTCCACCGGCAACAGCCTGCACACCGCGGTCGCGGCCGGCGTTTTGGCGCTGGGCGATTTGCATGGCGGGGCTATTGAAGGGGCGGCAAATTTTTTTAAACAGCATTTTACGGAAAAAGATGCCGTTGGTTTGGTTAAAAAATTAAAAGCAGAAAAAGTTCGCGTGCCCGGGTTTGGCCACAAGGTGCTGGCTGTTGATGAACGGGCGGCCGCGCTTTTTGAATTAGCGCGGGGAAATAAATTTTATGGGCGATATTGCGAGTTTGCGGAGCGATTTGGCAAGGCTTTAAGTGCGCTGTCTTCCAAACCATTGCCGATAAACATTGACGGCGCGATGGCGGCGATACTCCTTGAGATGGGTTTCACGCCGGAGATAATGAAAGGTTTGTTTTTAATCGGCCGAATGCCCGGGCTGGTGGCACAAACCTATGAGCAAATGACGAGTGGCGAAGGGCTGAAACGAACCGAGGAGAGCGAGATTGAGTATGTGGGAGAAACGAGGATATGAACTACTCAATTTTAGAAACAAAACCAAGCGTCAATTACGAACTTTTGGACAGCGGCGACGGGGAGAAGCTGGAGCGCTACGGCGAGATCGTAATCGCGCGGCCTGATCCGCAAGCCTTATGGCGTAAACACCTGCCCGCGAAGGAGTGGCAGAAGGCGAACGCCTATTTTACACGTTCCAGCACCGATGCTTCGTGGAGTACTCGGGGCAGTGTACCGGAACGCTGGGCAATTGAGCTCGGCGGGCTGAAGTTTTGGATTAAATTATCAGCGTTTAAGCACACTGGCTTGTTCCCGGAACAGCTTGGCAACTGGCAGTGGGCTGAAGAACTTGTCCAAAACACGAAACGCTCGGTGAACGTGCTCAACCTGTTTGGTTATACCGGAGGAGCGAGTCTGGCGGCGGCCAAGGCCGGGGCCGAGGTGGTGCATGTGGATGGCTCTAAAGTGGCAATAGGATGGGCACGAGATAATGCCGAGCTTTCAGGCTTAAAAGATAAGCCAGTGCGTTGGATTTTGGATGATGCGACGGCGTTTGTGAAACGAGAAATTAAGCGCGGGCACAAATACGATGGTATTATTTTAGACCCGCCCGCTTTCGGGCACGGACCCAATAAAGAATTGTGGAAAATTGAGGACAGTTTTTTGCCTCTTCTGGATTTGTGCAAACAGGTTTTAACTTCGGAACCGTTGTTTTTTTTGGTTAATGGCTATGCTTCCGGTTATTCGGCGCTCGCTTATAAAAATTCTTTGGGCGATTTACTTAAAGAATATGGCGGCGAGGTTGAGATTGGCGAATTGACGATCGCGGAAGCGGGAAGCGGGCGATTATTGCCGTGCGGGATATTTGCTAGATGGAGCGCCTAAGTAATTGTTTGTGGATTTGAAAGTACTTTATGAAGATAACCATTTAATCGCGGTATACAAACCGGCGGGGGTTTTGGTACAAGGAGATGACACGGGAGATAGTACATTGATGGACGAAGTGAAGTATTATTTGAAAACGAAATATCATAAACTCGGCAAAGTGTTTCTAGGGCTCATTCACCGGTTGGATCGTCCAGTTCAGGGCATTATCCTTTTTTCCAAAACTTCCAAAGGGGCGTCGCGCTTGTCGGAACAGTTTCGGGCGCATGAGGTGGAAAAGATATATCACGCTCTGGTAGTGGGCAAGCCAAAAAAAGAGCGAGGTGAGCTGGTACATTTTTTACAGAAAGAAGAAAAGAATAATAAAGTTAAAGTTTTAGCCAACCCACCCCTACCCCGCCCAAGCGGGGATTGGCAACGGGCGGAATTGTTTTACGAGGTGGTGAAAAGTAATGGTAAATTTTCTTTATTGAAAATAAAACTCGGCACGGGCCGGTCGCACCAGATTCGCGCTCAGCTTTCGGCAATAGGGTGCCCGATAGTGGGTGATGTGAAGTACGGGGCCCCGGAGCCGCTCCCGGACAAGTCGCTCGCGCTCGCGGCGACCGCGCTCTCGTTCATGACGGCGACAGGAGATGGGGAAAAAGTGGTGACAATTGAGTTTCCGGAAGCGTGGAAAACATATTTGATATGATTGAACAGATTACCGATCTTCACATTCACTCCAAATATGCCCGGGCTTGTTCCAAAGAGTTGGAATTGCCCGCTATCGCTAAAGCCTGTGAACAAAAAGGAATTCAGATTGTTTCCACGGGAGATTTTACTCACCCGTTGTGGTTTAAAAATATTGAGAATGAGCTTGAGGAGGTTGGAAAGAGCGGGTTGTTTCGTTTGCGACGAGACCTCTCCCCAGCCCTCTCCTCTGCGGAGGAGAGGGGAGCGAATAAAACATGGTTTATACTCGGCACCGAAATATCTGTAGTATACAAGCATAAAGACGCCACCCGGCGTCTGCATTTGCTTATTTATGCCCCTAGTTTAGCCGCGGCCCGGCAATTCAACCAGGCGTTGGAAGGGCGCGGAGCTAATATTCACTCTGATGGCCGTCCGATCATGGGTATTCCCGCCAAAGAGATTGTTACTATCTGTAAGGCCATTGACCCGGCTATGATGGTGATACCGGCGCACGCTTGGACGCCCTGGTTTGCGGTTTTTGGCTCAAAATCCGGCTACAATAGCTTGGAAGAGTGTTTTGAAGATCTGACTCCCAAAATTTTTGCCATTGAAACCGGCCTGTCCAGCGACCCAACCATGAATCGGCGGCTAAGCGCACTGGACAACATCACTTTGATCTCCAATTCCGACGCGCACAGCCTGCCGAACTTGGGGCGTGAGGCTAATGTGTTTGGTTTTGAAAGTGAAAAAGAAATTACGTACGCCGAAATTCGGCGGATTTTGAAAGAAGGCGACCGGAAAAAGTTTTTGTACACGATAGAATTTTATCCGGAAGAGGGGATGTATCATTTTGATGGTCACCGCGATTGCGGCGTGAGCCTATCCCCGGAGCAAACGAAACGAGTGAAAGGCATTTGTCCGAAATGTAAAAAGAAATTAACAATCGGTGTTTTGTATCGGGTAGATGAACTAGCCGACCGGGCAGAGATTCCGAAAAAATTTATTCCGCACAAATATATTGTGCCGCTCCGGGAAATTATCGCGGCTAGTTTTGACGTGGGCGTGGGGAGCAAGAAAGTGGCGGCGGAGTATGCTCGTCTTCTGTCCGCGCTCGGCAGTGAATTTTACATTTTACTTCAGGCTGACAGCGTAAAAATTGAAGCCGCGGCTAGTAGCAAAAATATCGCGCTCGGCATTCAAAATGTCCGAGAAAATAAGGTGATTCCCACTCCCGGGTATGACGGTGTGTATGGCCGAGTGGATGTTTTCGCCGGCGCGAAATATGAGGGGCCGAAACAATCTGTCTTTTTATAACAAAAACCCCGCGCCAAAGAGGCGCGGGGCTATGAAGAAAGATCGTTATTTCTTCTTTTTCTTACCACCTTTCTTTTTTGCTTTCTTTTTCTTGGCCATAGTAGGGCACCTCCTCTCTTATTCTATGTCGGCGATGCCGGCATAAGGATGGGAAATATTTTTTCTAACCTCGCGAACGCGAGAAAAAATCTTTTTAGAAGAAATTTTTACAAGACGAGCATGGCTGTAAAAAATTTCTCTCGACCTATCATTAGTATATAGGTATTCGGCAAATAAATAAATAGATTTTAAGGAAGTTATACACAGGCCTTCGTTTTTTTAGAGCTACGGTCCGCAAGGCAGATTATCATAAATAAAAAAATACAGTGTGGCGCGCTGTATCTCGTTAAGTGCCTCCAGAGGGAATCGAACCCCCATCTTCAGGTTCGAAGCCTGATATTCTATCCGTTGAAATATAGAGGCAGCATGTTCCGTTTAGATTTTTTGGTGGGCTGGCTGGGGATCGAACCCAGGACCTTATCGTTAAGAGCGATCTGCTCTACCAGCTGAGCTACCAGCCCTAGTTTTTTTGCGCGTAAGGCAATTTTTGCGTTTACAATGAGTCCCCGGGTTTTCGTTTGATGATATCAATTTTTGGCCCTTTCCAACCTTTGACTTTGATGGCCGCTTCGGCCGCATCGGTTTGGGCCTCCTGCTTACTGCTGCCGGTACCGCTAGCCACCAGCTCTTTGTCCAAATAGGCGCCGACCTTAAATATTTTATCGTGGTCGGGACCGGATTCTTCCAGCACACGGTAGGTGGGGGTGACGCCCAGCAATTCTTGGGCGGATTCTTGAAAACGGCTTTTCGCGTCAATCCACAGCCCATTTTCCAACACATAGGGCAGTCTTGTCAAGACCCAGCGAGTGATAAATTGTTTAGCAATTGTATAGCCCTGGTCCAGATAAATGGCGCCAATGAGCGCTTCAATACCGTTGGCCATAATGTAGTCGCGCGCCTTGGTGCCGGCGTCTTTGGCCTCGCCATGGCTCAAGAAAAGAAACGGCTCCATGCCGATTTCGTAGGCGATGCTGGAGAGAATGACAGCGTTCACCAGCGCCGCGCGCCAGTTGGTGAGCTCTCCTTCCGGGTTGCCGTACTCTTCAAACAAAAATTCGGTTACGACAAGTTCCAAAACCGCGTCACCTAGAAATTCCAACCGTTCATTTTGCCCCAGCGGAAAGTCGTGATGCTCGTTCAAGTAGGAACGATGTACAAAAGCCTGAACAAGATATTCTTGATTTTTAAAAACAATACCCAGTTTTTTTTCCAGGGCCGGGAAATTTTTTTCTTGCACTTCCGGCAAATTGAGAATAGAAGATTTTGGCATAGGTTTAAGCGGTGGGCTCTGTTTGGGGAGTCGGGCTATCTTTTTTTATAAGATCATTGTACATAGAACCCAAGACGCCATTCACAAATTTGCCCGAGGCGGCGCCACCAAAGGTTTTAGCGAGCTCAATGGCTTCGTTGATGGCCACTTTGGGCGGCACTTCACTGGAAAATTTTAGTTCGTAGACGCCAATGCGCAGAATATTGCGGTCCACCAGCGTAATTTGGTTGATAGGCCAGCTCGGAGCGTATTGCCCGATGAGTTTGTCTATCTCCGGCAGATGATCAATCACTCCGTCAGCCAGTTTTTTGGTAAAAGCCCGGTCATCCAGGCCCGGGGCGAATTCTTCTAGATTGTGTTCTACAATCGCCGGGAGAGCGGCCGTTGGAGTGCCGCGAAAATCCCATTCAAACAAGGTTTGCATGGCAACAGATCGTGCTAAATGGCGATTGGGCATGTTGTTGGTTATTTAGCTTTTACTTTGATGACCTGACGACCGCGATAGGTGCCGCAAAAAGCGCAAGCGCGATGCGGGCGCACGGGGTGTTGGCACTTAGGGCACTTGTTGACGCTCATTTCAGCGAGCGCAACATGCGTGCGGCGGCGGCGTTTATCACCAGAGGTGCGACGATGACCGGGGAGACCCATATGGTTGAAATACTAAATTATAAATTTTAAACACCGAATTTTAACTGTTGATGCTATAATATGTGGTGATAGTGTAGCACAAGTAAGGGGTTTTGGCAAGGACCCGCCCTGTTTGACCAAGCAACCAACACTTGGTACACTGCCAAGCACTATGCACCACTTTATCATCCCTCATCTTGCCTTGGCCGAAGAATCTGTTTCGGTGTCAGAGCGCGGCCTAATTCACCAACTGCGCGACGTGCTCAAACTAGAGCTGGGTGAAGAGATCGTCTTGGGTGACGGCGACGGCAACGAAGCGACAGTGAAGCTGGTAGATTTGTCGCCTAAAGAGGCGGTATTTCAGGTAAGGAGCCGAGCGGAGAACCGGGCAGTAGCCAAGCGGCGGGTAATTTTGTATTGTGCTGTTTTGAAACGGGATAGTTTTGAATGGGTAGTCGCTAAAGCCACGGAAGCCGGAGTGACGGAAATTGTGCCGCTCATCACCGAGCGCACGGTGAAGCTCGGTTTCAATCGCGAGCGTTTAGAAAAAATCGCGTGCGAAGCCGCGGAACAATCGCATCGGGGTATTTTGTTGAAGATTCATGAGCCGATGTCTTTGGAAAAAGCGTTTGAAGCGGTGAGCGGACAGGCTTTCTTTTTTGATTTTACCACTAAACAATTTGCGCCGGCTGAAGCGCGATCTCTGAAAGAGGCGGCCATTTTTATCGGCCCCGAGGGCGGGTGGAGCGGACGCGAGCATGAATTGGCCGAAAAGAAAGGCCTCTTAGTGCGCTCGCTTGGCCCTACTGTGCTTCGCGCTGAAACGGCCGCCATTGTCGCGGCGTATATGGCGGCGCAATTATAGTATGGAAATTTGTTGCAGTACATTTTCAAAATGGGATAGTTGGCTGTTGGAACAGTCTAACGTTTCTTTTGCCCAGTCAATGATGTGGGGGCGGCTTTTGGCGGAGGAAGAAAAAGATGTGGAGCTTCTGCAAGCAGTGGAGGATGGCAAAATTTTTTCTCAAGCGCTGGTCGTGGCCGTGAAATTGCCTTTTGGCTTCACTTATTTATTTTCTCCAAAAGGTCCGGTGATAGCAGGCCGCGAAGCGGATGTTTACGGAGCCTTTTTTGATTATTTTAGAGAGCGCCATTTTTTATTTTGGCGAGTGGAGCCGGCTGAAAATAAAATACCAAATATCAAATATCAGATAAAAAAAATATCGGACGTGAATCCGCGCGCGACGACTATTTTAGATATTGAAAAAACTCCGGAAGAAATTTTGAACGGGATGCGCCAGAAGACTCGCTATAACATCCGCTTGGCGGAGAAAAAAGGCGTTACGGCGCGCGAGGAGAAAAACTGGGACATTTTTTGGCGTTTACTGCGAATTACCGGAGAGCGCGATGGTTTCCGTCTGCACGATAAAAAGCATTATGAACGTATTTTTTGGTCGCCGTTCAGCCGCCAGCTCACGGCGTGGGCGGATGGCCAACCGGTGGCGACGGGTTTGTTTGTCGGTTTTGGAAAAGTATTTACTTATTTATTTGGAGCGTCAGATTATAATTATCACCGATGGATGGCGCCTTACTTGTTACAGTGGGAGGGCATACAGTTGGCAAAACGTTTAGGGTACAGCCGGTATGATTTTTTTGGAATCGCGCCGCGTTGTCGTTTTGGCGAAGAAGACAACGGGTATTGTTATGACGCTAAGCATCAGTACGCCGGAGTGACAAGGTTTAAGCTCGGATTTGGCGGAGGAACGCGCGAAGCCCTAGGGACATTTGACTTGATCATTTCCCCTTGGCGGTATAAGCTGTATCAGGTTTTGCGGAAAATGCGACGGTGGTTTTAAAATTTGTCCTCGTGGTCTAATGGATATGACACTAGCCTCCGAAGCTGGCAATGCGCGTTCGATTCGCGCCGAGGACACAAAAATTTTCCACCGGCAGGTGGATTTTTGTTTGTGAAAAGTTCTAAATTTTGCTATTATTAAAGAACTATGCAGTTTGCTCATCTGGCGCGCGTTGAATCGTCCGCGACGTTAACGATAAACAGTTTGGTTTTAAAGAAAAAAGCGGCCGGGGAGCGGGTTTATAATTTGAACGCCGGCGAGCCAATCATGCCGGCGCCGGAAGCGGTGATTGAAGCTGTGCTCAAGGCAATGCGCGAGGGAAAGACGCAGTATCCGCCGGTCGCCGGCATACCGGAGCTGAGGTCGGCGGCGGTTGAGTGGATGAATTTGAAAAGTCAGACGGAGTACCGTCTAGAACAGTGTTTGATAACGTGCGGCGGAAAATTTGGTTTGTACGCCCTGTTTCAAGCGTTGCTCAACCCGGGCGATGAAGTTTTGCTGGCGGCGCCATATTGGGTATCATATCCGAGCCTGGTAAGAATTTTTGGCGGGTTGCCGAAAATTGTTTCTACGATGGAAACAAGCGGTTGGAAAGTGACGGTTAACGCATTGGAGAAATTAGTATCGCCGCGGACAAAAATTGTTATCATAAACAATGCCACCAACCCGACGGGCGCGCTCTATAACCGATCGGAACTCAAAGACATTCTGGGCTTTTGCCGAAGCACACGATTTGTTAGTGATATCGGACGAAGTATACAGCGGTCTGGTTTATGATAATAACGAGTTTATTTCCAGCGGTTCTTTTACTGAATATCAAGATCGGGTGGTGGTCGTAGAGAGCTGTTCAAAACATTTTGCGATGACGGGCTGGAGAGTGGGGCTGGTGTTTGGGCCCAAGGAGATAATAGATATTTTAACTACTATTCAAAGCCAGAGCACCAGCGGCACTGCCAGTATCAGCCAATGGGCGGCTCTGGCGGCGTTCCGGCAGGCGGAGGTTTTGGCTAGCAATCTGCGCGCGGAGATGCAGAGGCGGCGAAACGCTCTCGTCAATGCGCTCGCCTCAGCCTTTCAACCGGCGCCGCCGTCGCCTCCGGCCAGCCTCTATCTCTTTGTTTCGCTTAAGGCATTGGGAGTTGATGAGCAAAATTCGGCAGTTTTTTGCGAGCGTTTGCTCGATCAGGCTGGCGTTGCGCTGGCGCCGGGAGCGGCTTTTGGGCAAGACGGGTATGTTCGTTTTTCCTTTGGTGATACAATACATAATCTGGAAGCGGGAGCGCGGGCGCTGTATACTTTTTTGAGAAAATGAATAAACTATGCATATTACTGTAAAAAAATTAAAGCAACTGGCCAAGCTGGTTCGTTATTGGATTATTCGTTCCACCACGGCCGCCGGTAGCGGGCATCTATCGTCGTCGCTCTCGGCGGCAGATTTGCTGACCGTACTTTTGTACGGCGGTTTTTTTACGGCCGACATTCATGAGCCCGGCAACCCGCATAATGATAGATTGATTTTTTCCAAAGGCCACGCCGCGCCTTTGCTCTACGCGCTCTACGCTTTGGCGCACGGCATTCCCGAACAGGAGCTTTTGACGCTCCGGAAGTTCGGCAGTCGCCTAGAAGGGCACCCGGCGATGGTTTTTCCGTATACCGAGGCGGCCACCGGCGCGCTCGGGCAGGGTCTGTCTATTGGCGTGGGCCTGGCGCTCAACGCAGAACGTCTGGATAAGGTTTCCTATAAAACTTTTGTGCTTTTGGGCGACAGCGAAATGGCCGAAGGCTCGGTGTGGGAGGCGATTCAGCTCGCGGCGCATTACAAATTGCATAGCCTAGTAGGTATTCTTGACGCGAATCGTCTGGGACAGCGCGGGGAAACAATGTATGGGCATCGCCTGAAAGAATACGCCCGCCGCGTTGAGGCGTTTGGCTGGAAGGCGATTGTCATAGATGGCCATAACATTAAAAAAATTATTAGAGGCTACGCCCAAGCGCTCCGCGAGCGGCGGCGGCCGGTAATGATTATCGCCCGGACAGTTAAAGGCAAAGGGGTTAAGTTTATTGAAAATAAAGAAGGCTGGCACGGAAAAACTCTGTCTGAAGATGGAATGGAAGAAGCGATAGACGGCCTCCGCGACGTGGCGCTGGCCTTGCGCGGCGTGATTTTTAAATCTCCGGCGACTAAGCCGCCGCACGAGCCGGCAGTTAAACCGGCGCCGGATCCGGTATACGCGCTGGGTGAAAAAGTTTCTACCCGGAAGGCCTATGGACAGGTTTTGGCCAGTGTTTTTTCGCGTCATCCCGGGCTGGTCGCGCTAGATGCCGAAGTGAGCAATTCCACTTACGCGGAGATTTTTAAGAAAGCGCATCCGGAGCGGTTTTTTGAAATGTATATCGCGGAGCAAAATATGGTCGGAGCGGCGATCGGCTTGTCTGCTCGGGGGAAAATTCCATTTGTGTCTACTTTCGCCGCCTTCTTTACGCGCGCGGCCGACCAAATTCGCATGAGCCAGTATTCCAACAGCAACATAAAATTCGTCGGTTCTCATGCCGGGGTATCCATTGGCGAAGACGGAGCCTCGCAGATGGCGCTGGAAGATATAAGTTTGTTTCGCGCTCAATTGGGCAGTGTGGTTTTGTATCCGGCGGATGCCGTTTCCACCGGTAAATTGGCGGAAGAAGCGGCGAAACACGCGGGCAACGTCTATATCCGCACCACGCGCCAAGACACGCCGGTGATTTATAAGCCGGAAGAAACTTTTCCGATCGGCGGTAGCAAAATTTTGCGATCCAGCCCGCAGGACGCGGCCACGGTGATTGGCGCTGGGGTCACGCTGTTTGAGGCGCTAGAGGCTTATGAAATTTTGAAAAAAGAAAATATTTTTATTAGAGTGATTGATTTGTACAGCATCAAACCGCTTGACGCGTCCGCTCTTCTTTCGGCGGCGTGGGAGACCAAGGCCGTTATTACGGTGGAAGATCACTATGCCGAAGGCGGTTTGGGCGAAGCAGTGGCGTCGGCTATTGAAGAATTAAGAATAAAGAATAAAGAATTAAAGACGTTGGTAGCGACTTTGGCGGTGAGGCGCCTGCCGCGGAGCGGCCAGCCGGCGGAACTGCTGGCGTATGAAGAAATTGACGCCCCCGCAATTGTGAAGAAGGTGAAAGAAGTAATTTGATTATATGAATGGTGGCAGTGAGTTGGCGTGTTATGCGTCGGAAGTTGGGCGAGAAAAAGCGAAAAACAGCATCAAACGATTGAGCTTGTTTTAAATTATCGTTACTCCGGCGACCTTGTCGCCTTCTTCTTTGAAGCGCATGAGGCGCACGCCCTGGGTATTGCGGCCGGAAGTTTTGACTTCCGCAAAGGGCAGGCGGATGGTTTGGCCTTTGGCCGAGATCATCATGAGGTCTTGGATGTTTACAATTTCTGGATTGACCACGCGCGCGTAGATCAAGTTGCCGGTTTTGGCGGTGATGTCGGCAGTTTTGATGCCACTGCCACCACGTCCTTGTACTTTGTATTCCGACAAGGTGGTACGTTTGCCCACGCCATTTTCGCCGATGGTGATAAACTCTAGTTTGGTGTCTTTAGGATTCACGATATCCATGGCGATCACTTCGTCGTTGGAACGCAATCTCATACCGCGCACGCCGCTGGCGGTGCGGCCCATGGGGCGCACATCTTTTTCACGGAAACGAATCGCTTGGCCGCCTTTGGTGGCAATCATAATTTCTTCGTTGCCGTTGCTCGGCATTACCCACTCCAAATTATCGTCCAGTTTTAATTTCATGGAGATGAGGCCGCTCCGGCGCACGTTGGCAAAGTCTTCAATGGCGCATTTTTTGATATTGCCTTTGGTAGTGGCCATGACCAAAAATTTGTAATCGCCGACGTCGCTCATGGGCAATACCGCTGATACTTTTTCATTGGGGGCCAACTGCAAGAAGTTTACCAAAGCCTGGCCTTTGGCGGTGCGGCTGCCCTGGGGGATATCATAGGCCATAAGCTGGAAACAGCGGCTGCGATTGGTGAAGAACAGCATATTGTCGTGCGTGTTGGTGGATATTAGCTTGTCCACGGAGTCTTCGTCTTTGGTGGTGGCGCCGATGACGCCTTTGCCGCCACGGGCTTGCTGTTTGAAAGTGTCTGGAGGCAGACGTTTGATGTAGCCATCGGTCGTCATCATTACTACCGTGGGTTCATTGGGGATAAGATCTTCGGTGGTGAACTCTTTCACACCATGCGCGATAATTTGGGTGCGCCGGTCTTCACCATATTTTTCTCGGATTTCTTTGGTTTCGGTTTTGACAATGCCGAGGATTTTGGTTTCCGAGGCCAAAATTGATTCTAATTCTTTGATGAGGAGTTTCTTTTCTTTAAGTTCGTCTTCAATTTTCTGCGCCTCCAGGTTGGCCAATTGCTGGAGCTTCATTTCCAAAATGGCCGTGGCTTGACGGTCGGAGAATTTGAATTTGTTCATCAAGTTTATTTTGGCTTCGTCTTTATCGTTGGAAGCGCGGATGGTTTTGATGACCAAGTCTATTTTGTCTAGCGCCATTTTGAGGCCCTCTAAAATATGGGCGCGTTCTTGGGCTTTGTTCAGGTCAAACTCGGTGCGGCGGCGAATGACCACCTGGCGGTGTTTGATGAATTCTTCCAAAACATTTTTAATATTTAAAATGCGCGGCTGGATGCCGTCCACCAGCGCCAGCATGTTGAAGTGGAAGGTGGTTTGGAGGGCAGTGAGGTTGAAGAGCTGGTTTAAGATTTTTTTCGGGTAGGAATCTTTTTTGAGCTCAATCACCACGCGCACGCCATCTTTGTTGGATTCATCGCGCAGGTCTTTGATGCCTTCAATCTTTTTTTCTTGTACGAGGTCGGCGATTTTTTCTATCAGCTCGGCTTTGTTTACCTGGTAGGGGACTTCGCTGACGATAATTTGGAACGAGCCGTTTTTGGCTTCATTAATTTCCGCTTTGGCGCGCATCACCACGCCGCCTTTGCCGGTGGCGTAGGCGGAGGCGATATCTTTTTTGTTGTAGATAATGCCGCCGGTGGGGAAATCCGGGCCCTGGACGATTTGGCAAATTTCTTCAATGGAAGTTTTGGGGTGGTCAATCAGCTGGGCAATGGCGTCACACAGCTCGCGCAGGTTGTGCGGGGCAATGGAAGTGGCCATACCGACCGCGATGCCCATGGTGCCGTTTAGGAGCAGGTTGGGGAGTTTGGTGGGGAGCACGGTCGGCTCTTGGTGCGAACCGTCGTAGGTGGGGATGAAATTAACGGTGTTTTTTTCAATGTCGTATAAAAGCTCTTCGGCAATGGCTTTGAGGCGGGCCTCGGTATAGCGCATGGCGGCGGCGGAGTCGCCATCCATGGAGCCAAAGTTGCCCTGGCCGTCTACGAGCTGATGGCGCATGGAAAATTCTTGCGCCATACGCACCATAGCTTCGTAGATGGAAGAGTCGCCGTGGGGGTGGTATTTGGCCATCACCTCACCGACTACGTGCGCGGATTTGCGGAAACGAGCGCTGTGGCGCAGGCCCAAAGAACCCATGGCGTAGAGAATGCGGCGATGTACCGGTTTCAGGCCGTCGCGAACATCGGGGAGCGCGCGCGAAATAATGACGCTCATGGCGTATTCCAGATAGGATTGGCGCATTTCGTCAACTATCGGTGTGGGCGAGAGTTTTCCGACCTCTCCTCCTAGGGGCAGTGGTAACTTATCGGGCATATAGCTTTATGGTTTTTGGAAAAGTGTTGAACTGTTTGTTTGAGTGGTGGTAGCGGCGGCGGTGTTTGTTATGATTTGGTTTAGAATGGTTTCAATTTCTTGTTTGGCCGTTTCTTTCTGGTTAATTTTTGTTTTATTTGTGGCGAAGGCTTGGTCCCAATCGGTTTTGGTTTTTTTGATTAGTGTTCCTTCTGGCGATTTCGCTATGTTGATTAGCGAAATTTGCAGTGTGAACGCCCACCCCCACAGAACAATGATTATTAGGGAGAGAGCGAAGACGCCAAACCACATAATTTTTTGGGCGGTACGATTGTAACCGCCCAGGTGTTTGAATGATGGCGCGGTCGGAGCCATAGGCTTTAGATATTTTTTTCCAAGATCATTAATTTCATGTCTTCCTGCGGCAAATCTTTTTTCTTGATAATTATTTTTTTGTCGGTCGTATCGGGTTTTAACCCCAGCTCTTTGATAAAGTCGGCCACCGGTTTGGCTTTGGGGTCGCTGTCGCAATGGTAACCAATGGGGATGACGAGGCGCGGCTCTAACGCGGTGACTAGGTCACTGGCGTCTTCGGGGGAAAGGTATTGTTCGCCGCCGCCCACGGGCACAAAAAGTATATCCACAGCGCCGATTTTTTCCAGCTCCGCCATGTCGGGTTTTTTGTGCAGAGCGCCCAGGTGTACCAGATTCATTTGTTCGGCATTTACTTTGAAGATGAGGTTGCCCTCTTCGCCTGGGTAGCTCGTTATCATCACTTCTTTGATTTCACATTCACCCAAAGTATCTAAGATAAAGGGTTTTTGCGCGGTGGCCACCACACTGCCCTCCAGGCCGCGAGAGAACAAGGCGATGCTCGGGGAGAGGCTGCGGGGAAAGTCGCCGGTAGCGGGCTTGTAGGCGTCTATAACGAGCACGACGTCTTCGTCAAGATATTTGGTTTGAAGTTTGATGGCGGTTTGGCCAAGCCAGGAAATATGCATATACCAGCAAATTAAGCAGAGTAAGCAATAAGCAAATTAAGCTGTGAGTGTGAGGAAAAACTAGGAATAGTTTAGCATAGTTTTGGGGTAAGAGCAAGTGGTAAAACAAACAAAAAACAACCCATGGTATGAGTTGCTTTAGAGAGTACTGCAGGTATTGCCGCTCTCCTCGGCCCCCTGCAGTAGCAGGCCGAGGGGTTTTTGACGGACATGCTGTCCGGTTAGTTGTTGAAGGAGTAGCTGAAGGCGATGATGATGCCTCCGACCAGCCCCGAGATCATCGTCCACTTACTTCCTGTAGTCAGTTTTTTTGCCTCCTTGAAGACGAAGAGTCCGATGAGGAACGGGAAGATCATCTCTGAAACCTGGTTGATGGGTTGCACCACTGTAATGGGTGCGAGCGCAAACGCCCAGTAGGTTAGCATGTTGCTAACCACGATGATGGCCGCCGCCGGAAGCATGAGCGAGACCGCTTGCCTCTTCGGCAGAGGGTCGCCTCGTTCCTCAGCACCTCCCAACTTGAAGATGAAGAATGCCCCGAGAGCCGAACTCGCGTACCAGAGAGCCGTGTAGTTGAAGACCGACAGGCCCTTAAGCGCGAAGTAGCGCTTGGAAAAGTCTGCCACCCCCCAGATAATGCTGTAGAACACGATCCAGTGGGCGATGGTTTCATAGGCGGGTTGACCGTCCGCATGCTTGGCGCGAGCTGTGACCAGGCTGTAGACAACAGCGGCTCCGACAG
>Ga0209211_10001284_pt1 | contig 47972 bp, 54 predicted proteins | sample RifGroA2_FD_183992 | JGI IMG/M metagenome (GOLD analysis project Ga0209211, IMG submission 183992) | Groundwater microbial communities from Rifle, Colorado, USA - Groundwater A2 (SPAdes) (version 2) | ecosystem: Environmental > Aquatic > Deep subsurface > Groundwater | place: Rifle, Colorado...
ATCAAAGATTGCCAAAAGTTACCGTAAGCCCGGGGCAGGTTGACATAAGATATCTTTTTTCTGCGATAAAAATTACTAGCGACAAAAAAGTGTTTTTAATTTCAATGAAATGGTATCAATCTGGGAGTGGGAACGCCGAAAACATAAAAACATATATTGGCAACACTTCTTACGAAGCAGTTTCTTCTGATAGTAAATATTTCACATCAAATTTTGGCGGAATGGTTATCAATCCCAACGAGACAAAAGAAATCTATGTTAAAGGAGATAATATTAGTCCGCAATGGCAATGGTTAAGTTTTGATATTTATAAAGCGTCAGATATTAATATAACTGATGAAAATGGTAACGTGATTATCCCGCAAGCAGAACAGTTATGGAATTACGAAAATAGTGGAGGATTCCGAACAAGCAATCCTTGGTATGATGGCCTAAAGATAGAAATAAAAAATTAGATTATAAATTGATGAAAAATTTATGATAATTATAGTCTGGATATTACTTTTTGGTTCCATTCTTTATTCTCTTGGTGTTAAAAATTTTATTCCACTTTGGATTTCAATTTCTTTTTACATCATTTTAGTTTTGGTGCGTGCTAACGAAGCAATGGGGAATTATTATGATTTGAGGAAAAAAAGGTTAGAAAATGAAAAATTGCAACTTGAAAACAAGGCAGAAGAAATGGCTGGAAGGGGCTTAGCTTTCAGTGGTATTAGGAATAAAGAAGAAGAAAGAATAAAAGATGATTTTAAATTTGAAAACAAAAAAGCCAAGAGAAAACTATATGTTGATTTAATAAATACATTACTTCTCAAAAATCAATATAATTCACTTGGACATTGAATGTCCAAGTGGGAAATTTTAAAAATACTTTAACTATCACATAAATTTGCGATAGGAATTATGTGTGATACTTGTCTCTTGAATGAGGGGAAATATGTGCGACACCGAGTGTCCAACATTTATATGCGGGCGGTTGACAAAAAATGGCGATGGTTTATAGTGGAGATAATCAAATAGTCGCAGAAATTAGGCGTTCGCGAGATATAAGCCCTAACGAGACACCAAGTTCAGTTTTTCTGCGGCTTTACGGCCGTATTTTTAATGAAAATTAAAGAGCGGAGCGATTATAATTTTCTTAACCTCGCCGATGAGGCGGGTTTACAATTAATATTAAACAAATGATTACAAAACAGCAAAAATCGGAAATAATAGACAACATCAAAAAAGATGTTAAAAAAGCGAGCATCGTGATGTTTGCCAATTTTCACGGCTTGAACGTAAAACTTGTCAGCGAGTTGAGAAAATTATTGAGACAAGTCGGGGCAAAATATTTCGTAACCAGAAAAACTTTGGTTAAGAAAGCTTTGGAAGCGTCTTCTTTTGAAGGAGAGATGCCCGGCATGGAAGGCGAGACGGCGATGGTATATACAGATGGAGACCCATTGTCTTCCGCCAGCGCGTTAAACAATTTCGCGAAGAAAAACAAATTTTTGAAAATTCTGGGCGGTATTTTTGAAAGCCGGTATATCGGAGCGGATAGAGTGGTGGCGCTGGCCAGTATACCGTCAAGAGAAGTCCTGTTAAGCCAGATATTGAATATTATAAGTTCGCCGAAAAGGGGATTGGTCGTGGCCTTGGCGGAAATAGCGAAGAAAAAACAAAATTAAAAATTAAATCAAATATATGGAAATATCAGCAAAATTCAAAGACATTATAGAAAAAGTGGAAGCCATGAGCGTTTTGGAATTATCCGACCTCGTGAAAGTTTTGGAAGAAAAATTCGGGGTATCGGCTCAAGCGGTGGCCGTGGCGGCCGCTCCCGTAGCTGGAGGCGCTGCGGTTGAAGAAAAGAGCTCTTTCAACATTGAGCTCAAAGAGACCGGAGCCCAGAAAATCCAGGTCATCAAAGTTTTAAGAGAAGCGCTAGGCTTGGGGCTTAAAGAAGCCAAAGATATGACCGACAAAGCGCCGATAATGGTCAAAGAGGGCGCGGACAAGAAAACCGCCGATGAATTGAAGGCTAAACTTGAAGCCGCCGGAGCTGTTGTAACGCTTAAATAGGAGTGATAATATGGGAATATGAATACCGCTTTGGAAAAACTTTTTGGCTCTTCGGCCAGGGTTAAGATAATCCGATTATTTTTATCCAATCCGGAAAATGTATTCTCGCTGGAAGATGTTTCCCGCCGAGCGAAGGCGCCGACGCCTGTCGCCAAGCGGGAGATTTCTCTTTTCAAAACGATAGGGTTAATAAAGCAAAAAGACCAGATAATGGAAGAACCCTGCCTGTCGCGGGGCGAGCCAGTAAAACTTAAAGACGGAACGATTAAAACAAAAAAGAAAAAATTTAACGGCTATTTTTTAAACGCCCTGTTTCCTTTCGTCCACGCTTTGCGGAACTTGGTCCTTAACGCCGCTCCGGTGGACAAAGAGGCGATGATAAAAGAGATTAATACCATCGGCAGAATTAAGCTCGTTGTTTTTTCCGGCATCTTCACCAATCACGAAAATTCGCGGGTGGATTTGCTTCTGGTCGGCGACGCTATGAAAGAAACCAAATTAGACAAGGTTCTCAAAAATATAGAAGCCGAAATCGGCAAAGAAATAGTCTACGCCGTGTTTAAGACAGATGACTTTATGTATCGGCTGGGAATGTATGACCGGTTTATCCGCGACATTTTGGAATACCCGCATGAAAAAGCGGTCAATAAATTGAACATCTAGCTTGTTCCCGCTTAAAAATCTGAATGGGCAATTAGCTCAGTGGCAGAGCGTTCCCTTCACACGGGAAAGGCCGCAGGTTCAATCCCTGCATTGCCCAAATAATTTTTCCATTGAAATTTTTTCCTCAAGAGCTATAATGCAATTGGTCATCACGGCAAACTTTCTAGATTAAATTTTATTCTAGGGAGTCCAACATTTTGCCAGGCCTTGGTCTGGCAGTGAGGACACCCACCTGGCTTATGCCTGGTAAGTTTGCCGCCGATGGCCGTTCATTTTTCAAGGAGCAATATGATTTTTGGAAAAAATTTCAATAAAATACTGGTGTCTTTTTTGTTTTTTCTTTTTATCTCGCAAATAATCGGGATAATTTTTTCTTTGTACTGGAAATTTCCGCGGCTTGACAACATTATGCATTTTTGGGGCGGCGGAGTCGTTGCCATGGGTACGATTTGGTGGATGTTTTATTCCGCCAAAGTTTCGGCCTCAACCAAAAATCTGCCCAAATTTTACGCTGTAATAATAATCCTCGGTTTTACGGCGCTGGGGGGAGTTTTTTGGGAGTTTTACGAACTGATAGTGGACAAGTTTATCACAAAAAATAATTACATATCGCTTCTCCAGCAAGGGAGCTTGCTTGATGCGCTTAAAGACATTTTTGTGGACATTGCGGGGGGAGCGGCGGCAATAGGGCGATTTTTTTATGAAAGAAAAAAACAATAATAAAAAAATAAAAATATCGTTTTTCGGCGGAACGGAAGAAGTAACCGGTTCCAACTACCTTTTGGAAATAGACGGCGATGATTCTTCCGGCCGGGGTAAAACCAGGATTTTGGCGGATTGCGGATTGTTCCAAGGTTCAAGAGTGGCGGAAGAAAAAAACAGCGACCCTTTTCCTTACAAACCGTCCTCTGTTGACGCTTTACTGGTTACTCACGCCCACTTGGACCATGTGGGAAGAATTCCCAAGCTGGTCAAAGAAGGATTCAAAGGGAAAATTTATTCCACTTATCCCACCAAAGATTTCGCCAAACTTATGCTCATTGACAGCCTGGGTGTTTTAGAGAAAGAAGCGAAAAGGCATAACGACACTCGCCCCATTTATCAAGAAGAAGATGTGGAAAAAGCCATGAGTCTTTGGGAAGCCAAAAATTACAGAGAAAGTTTTGAAATAGGCGGAGTAAATATTTTATTCAAAGATGCGGGTCATATACTGGGCTCGGCCATAATAGAAATTACCGATTCCAAAAGAAAAGAAAGCGGGGCGAAAAAAAAGAAACTGGTTTTTACGGGAGATTTGGGCAATTCTCCGGAACCGCTTATCAATTCCACGGAAGCCGTAAATGACGCCAGTTTTATGATTATAGAAAGCACCTACGGAGACAGATTGCACGAAGATTATTCGCAGGCCGACTTGAAACTGGAGAGGACAATAGAAGAAATTGTCAAAAAAAAGGGGACGCTGATGATACCGGCTTTTTCTTTGGAAAGGACTCAAAGAATTTTGTATCAGATAAACGACTTGGTGGAAAACGGCAGAATCCCCAAGATAAAAATTTTCTTGGACAGCCCGCTTTCCATCAAAGCCACCGAAGTTTATAAAAAGTATATCAACCTGTATAATACCGAAGCCAAAAATTCTATTTTAAAGGGAGACGATTTATTTGATTTCCCCGGGCTTATTCTCACTATGGAAGCGGAAGAATCCAAAAAAATAAATGAAATCGCTCCGCCGAAAATAATCATCGCCGGATCGGGAATGTGCAACGGCGGGAGAATTGTTCACCACTTAAAGAATTACTTGCCAAGCAAAAACAACACTCTTCTTTTTGTCAGCTACATGGCGGTCGGGTCGCTCGGCCGGCTTCTCCACGACGGAGAAAAACTAGTCAACATTATGGGAGAAAAAATTCCGGTGGAGGCCGAGATAGAAAAGATAGGCGGTTATTCGTCTCACGCCGACCTCAACGGCTTGCTGGAATTTGCCGCTAACTCGGCCGATTCGCTGGAAAAAGTTTTCGTAACGCACGGAGAATTGAAATCAAGCTCGTTTTTGGCTCAAAGATTGAGAGATTATCTGGGTGTTGCCGCTATCGCTCCGGCCTATGGAGAAACGCGGGAAATTGAGATATAATAAACTTATGGACGAAATACGACATCCTCATTTGAAGATAAAAATATGCGTTTCCGGAGCGGCCGAAACCGGTCATTGCGGCCTTGACGCTTTGGAGATAGGTAAGGAGATAGGCAAGGAGGTGGTTCGCCAAGGAGCCATTCTTGTCACCGGAGCCACTACCGGTTTTCCTATGTGGGCGTCTATGGGCGCGAAAGAGGAAGGAGGAATATCGATAGGCATCTCTCCGGCCCAAACCGAAGCGGAACATGTGGAAAAATACAAACTCCCGTTGGAGTATATGGATCTGATAATGTTTACCGGTTCCGGTTACCCGGGAAGAAATTTGCAACTGACCAGGACGACGGACGCGGTCATCGTCGGTTGCGGGAGAATCGGAACGTTAAACGAGTTTACCATCGCTTTTGAAGACAATAAACCGATAGGCGTCCTGGAAGGCGAATGGCCGACCGACGAATTGATCAAAAAAATTCTGGACGAATCGCATCGCGGCAACGGAAAAGTCGTCTACGACAAGGAACCGAAAAAATTGGTGGAAAAGGTCATAGAATTGGTCAAAAAAGAAAAAGTTCAGACAAGCAAATGCCCCGGCTGTATATAAAAGGAATAGGAATGATGGCCGGCTTGATAATAGGGGCCGGCGTTTTCGCTTTGCCTTACGCGTTCGCCCAAGCCGGCGTTTTTTGGGGAACGGTTCACTTGGTCGTTTCGCTTTTTATCGTTTATCTTTTGCATCAATGGTATGGGGAAGTTTCTTTTTACACTAAAGGGAGGCACCGGTTTGTCGGGTATGTGGAAATGTATCTGGGCAAGAAGGCCAAGTTTTTCAGCCTGCTTACGACGCTTGGCTCCTATTATTTTTCTTTGCTCATTTACGCCATTATGGGCGGGATTTTTCTGACTAATTTCACCAGTTTGTTCAACGGGCATACCGTTCAATTTATGACCCTGCTGTTTTTCGCTGCGGGCGGGCTGATGGCCTTGTTTAAAGTAAACCGAATCGCCGAAATTAATTTTTATCTGACGGTGCCGATAGTCGGGTTTATCGTTTATCTGCTGTTTTTTTCTTTTCCGCACATTAAAACGGAAAACTTTTTTTCGGCCGGAAATTTGTTGGTGAATAAAAGCTGGTTCTTGCCCTACGGAGTCTGGCTGTTTTCCCTGACCGGATTTTCGGCCATACCGCCGACGCGGGATATTTTTTTCAATTCCGACATAAAAAGTTTCAAGAAGGTCGTTTCCATCAGTTTGTTTTTGGCGGCGGCCGTTTATGCAGTTTTTATTTTTTCCATTTTGGGAGTAAGCGGACAATTTACCACGGTGGACGCGTTTTCCGGCATAAAAGCTATGATGGGCGCCAAAGTAATGGCCATCGGTTCCATAATCGGTTTTTTGGCCGTGTTCACTTCCTTTATCGCTTTGGCGGTGGATATGAAAAGCATGTTCAGATACGATTACAAAATTCACAAGTTTCCAGCTTGGCTTTTGGTTATTGTTCCGCCGGTAGTTTTTTACTTGAAAGACATTGGCGGCTTTATCAACATTCTGGCCGTAACCGGCTCCGTTGGCATGGGCATTTTGGGAATTTTTATAGTTCTGATGAGACACAAAATAGTCAAAATTTTGAAAATGGGCGACAAAGAAGATTTGGTCGCCGAGATAGAAAGCAAGGAAATAAAAATAAGAAAAAAACTGGAGATAGTTATTCTGGTCGGCATCATCTCGGCTGTCTTATACGATGTTTGGAATATAGTTTCTAAATTGTAAATATCACTTGGCGGTCGGCACTTGGCGGTTTAACCGCCAAGTGATATTATTAAAGCATGCCAACAAGGAAAGCGGTATTTGCCAATAATGAATTTTATCATATATTCAATAGGGGCGTTGATAAACGAAAAATAATTTTGGATCACGATGATTCGGATAGGTTTTTAAAAAGTGTTTTGTTTTTTAATTCTAAAAAGCCAATTGGCAGTATTTATGAAAAAACTTTCTCTCAAAACAAATTATCCCCACTTGGCGGTTTAACCGCCAAATCGGATAAATTGGTCAATATTGTAGCTTATTGTCTTAATCCAAATCATTTTCATTTTATTTTGGAACAAAAAATTGACGGTGGAATTAGTGAATTTATGAAACGCCTCGGAGGAGGATATACTTGGTACTTTAATCATAAACATAAAAGAAGCGGGAGTTTGTTTCAGGGCAGTTTCAAATCTGTTTTTGCGGATAAAAACGAATACCTTTTACATTTAAGCGCTTATATCAATTTAAATAATCGTGTCCACCAACTTGGCGGTTTAACCGCCAAGTTGGCTAGGTCAAGCTGGAATGAATATTTAAATGACAAAAAATGTTTTTCTCTTTGCGCAAAAGACATAATTTTGAGTCAATTTAAAAATAGCGAAGAATACCGAAATTTTGCGGAGAGTTCTTTAAAGGAAATTTCGCGAAGAAGGGAGGAAGAAGAGATAAGTAAGATTATTTTAGAATAATTTACCACTTGGCGGTTAAACCGCCAAGTGACCGCCAAGTGATTATTTTCCTCCGTTTTTCCTTTAGTAAATCCACCATGTAAAATAAATTTTGTTTTCATATCTTAAAAGTTTCTCTTGCTTGATTAAAAATATCTAACATATCCTTTTCAAGAATAAGAGGGATAAACTTGTTTTTATCTGTTTCTGAAAGATGAGAAAGATTATCAATTTTCCAAGCTACAAAACCTTGTGATTTTCCGTCCTCAATCTGTAAATCATTTATTGACCCTTCGTAAAGATAAGCATACTGGCTACGAATAGTGTTGTTCGTTAAACTTGTTGCTTCGTCAAAACTTTTCTTTCTCCTCTTTTTTATAAAAACAAGTTTATTCAAATCAATATCAATTCCTGTTTCTTCCTTACACTCTTTGACAGCAGTCTCTTCATACGACATTTGTGGCTCAACATGTCCACCGACTGTCGCGTCTAATTTGTCAGGATAAGTGTCTTTGTCTTTTGCCCTATGTTGAAAAATGATCTCCGATTTTGGAGTAAAAAACCAAATATAAATTTCACGATGAAGCAATCCATCTTGGTGGATTTTCGCACGATTTTCTAAGCCAACGACATTGTCGTTTTCGTCTATAACCTCCAACATTTCTAATGGATTGCTCATAAAATGATTTTATCATTTTTCTAGTATTTTTTCTAGTTGCCCGCTCGTCAAAAAAATCAGAAGAAGCCCGCGCGGATTCCTCCCCAAACCCCTCCTCCTCCGCTTGCGACTTCCGAATTCAAAAAAGATTAGCCGAGTGTTTTGCGAAATCCTTTCCCCAAAAAATAGTTTTGCCAAAACTTCGTCCGCATTGAAGCCCCACGCACTGCCCGAATACTTGGAGGCGGTGGCAGGGCTGATTCATTCGTTCAATTTTCCATGTCTAACCTCACATACATATTGCACTCATTAATCAAATGGGCGCAATATGAAAATACACTCAAAATATCGAGGGATCAAGGGATTTGTCACCGTCTACAATGATGCGATAAGGTATCGGTATATGATTACCGAACAAGCGTTGCGTAAAGCCCGCATATTGGCTTTTTGGGAAAAGTATGGATTATCGGCGACAAGGGAAGCTTTTAAGGCGAAAAGAAGGACCTTGTTTGATTGGAAGCGCAAGCTCAAACAAGGTTGCGGAAAAATTGAAGCTCTCAATTCCAAAAGCCAAGCCCCGATTATCAAAAGAAAGAGGTTGCGGGATGTCAGGATAATTGAAGAATTAAAAAACCTTAGAGAAAAACATCCCAACCTGGGAGCCGATAAAATCCATCCTCTGCTTTTGGACTTTTGCGGCGCCGCCGGCCTATTAAAACATCCCAGTTCGTCAACAATCGAAAGAAGGATTTCCAGGTATTACATCCGGGACATACTATCGCCTTGGATACCATAGAAAAACAGAGAAACGGCCGAAGGAGGTATATTCTCACCGCCATAGACATTTGCGCGAGAACCGCAAAAAATTGACTTTTAATCTTTATTTGATATTATATGCGCATGTGAGTGTTTTCCCGTTCTTCTATTATTGTTTGGACGGGCATTCCAATACATATCCCGCAAAACCCGCTTCGGCGGGTTTTGTGTTTTTTATTCTAAATTTCGCTATAATTAAAATATGAATTCAATCAGAGTCGGCGTGTTGCGCGGAGGGCCGTCCCTGGAACATGAAGTTTCGCTCAAAACCGGCGAAACCGTTTTGCGCAATCTGCCGGAAAAATATTCGGTCAAAGACATTTTTATAAGCAAAGAAGGGGAATGGCATTTGGACGGCAAGCCCGCTCACCATGAACGGATTTTCAGGAAGATTGACGTTATTTTTAACGCCTTGCACGGGGAGTACGGGGAAGACGGCAAAGTTCAGCAATTACTGGAAGCGTTCGGCGTTCCTTACACCGGTTCGGGAGTAATGGCTTCAGCTTTGGGAATGAATAAAATTTTGGCCAAACAAGTCTTTAAAAGCGCGGGGTTGAAAGTCCCGTCCGGTTTTGAGGTTGTTTTGGAAAACGAGTTGACGGAAACGGCCAATAAAATTTTCAGAAAGATGCCTCCGCCTTGGGTGATTAAATATCCGTCCGGCGGATCTTCTGTCGGTGTTTTCATCGCGCGCAATTTTGACGATTTGAAGGGAGCTTTGGAAAAAGTGTCTCCATTTTCTTCAAAAATATTGATTGAAGAATACATAAGAGGCCGGGAAGCGACTTGCGGGGTGATTGATGAATTCAGAAACCAAAAGCATTACGCTTTGCCGGTGGTGGAAATAATTCCGCCGGCTCAAAGCGGTTTTTTTAGCTATGAGGCCAAATATGGGGGCGAGACGCGGGAATTGTGTCCATCAAACTTTGATATGCCGACCAAAAAAGCGATAGAAGCGATGGCGATAGCGGCCCATAACGCCATCGGCGGCAGGCATTATTCCCGTTCGGACTTTATCGTGTCCAAAAAGGGAATTTATATTTTGGAAATCAACACTTTGCCGGGCCTAACGGCGGAATCTCTCTTGCCGAAAGCTTTAAACGCCGTCGGTTCTTCGCACAAGGAGCTTTTGGAGCACCTTCTCGGTTTAGCTTTAGCCAAAAATTAAAAGCTAAAAATTAAAAATAAAATAAGAAATGGAAATTACGGTATATTTGCTATCGCTGATATACTGCAATTTGTCGATTGTGATAATTTATAGCCGGATCTCCTTTTCTAACCACGGAATATATTTATGTTTCCGTTTCCACCACAAATCCTCCCAAATATAATGCACGGCAAGTTGTTTGTATTTTCCATATCGCTCAAAATGTTTGAGAAGTTTTGAAACAGGAATAGGATTATCAGGATTTTTGTTGAAAAAAAGTTTGGAATAAATTTTTTGTTCCCACGGCGAAACATGATTGAAAAAATCCCAATGGTGGAAAACATCAAAAAGTAAATACCAAACAGTCGCAGGGCCAACACCATATAATTTCAGTAATTCCGTCATTTGCGTATCTCTATCCTTTTTTCGCAACTTATATTCGTTAATTAAGCCTTGCGAAAAGTCATCATCTATTTTTCTGATTGATTTGGCGCGGTAGCCAACTTTAAGGGCGCGTAAATCATCCACGCTCACGCTTTGCAACTTTCCCGGACTCCAAAAACACCATAATTTTTTGCCGTCAAATTCAAGCAATGTTCCATAATTTTCTAAAAGTGTCTTAAACATTTGAACAGATCGTCGCACCGAAGCATTTTGCAAAACAATTCCGATTATCAGATATTCATATAAACAACTTGGATGTCCGGGACGCATACCGCGCCATTTTTTCAAAATCGGATTAAGAAAAGCATCCTTTCTAAAAGTATTGTAAAAATCGCTTAAATCAAGATTGAAGTTATAAAGGTATCTGATTTCTTCAATAAGCGAGACAACAAAATCATTTGCCAACTTGTTTTTGGCGTAGATTTTTATTTCTACCAGTGAATTTTCTAGCGTTCCTTTGTTTAAAAATTTGATACCGAGGCATTTTCCCCGCCAATTCCAAGTTTGCCAACAGATGCCTTTTTCCCAGTAATTATCGTCCGAAGTAAAATGATCTGGTTTGTGAAAAGTTGGGTCAAAGGCAAATGGTTTTGTTGGCTTAACTTTTATGGTTCTTTGCAGTTTAAGTTTAATTACTTTTTTCATTTTTACTCAATAAATCCGCCGTGGCAGTATAACCGACAAACCGCTTCGCCGTTTTTAGATATTTCTTCCAATCCGGTAAAGTTCGCCAAATTACCGTCGGCATTAAAGGTATATTTCCATTCGCCATTGATAAACTCTTTCGGCCCGCGAACTGGGATATTGTCACCTGAGCCAAACATCAATGCTGGTCGCAAAATTGCGTCAAATAAACCCTCGCTTATTTCACTGTTAAGTGTAAAGCCGTAGTAATTCATGCCCCAAACCGGTTTATTGCTTTTATAAACAATTTCTTCGCCGATAAATTTAGTAGCGCCAAAATAAGTGTCGTGATAAGTTAGGTCGCCTTTTTCAAAATGATAGTCATTAGAGCCGGGGCGTAGAGGAGACGCTTTTTTGACATTTTCGTTGGCGTAAGTGTTCGAGTTCGCTTCTCTTAAAAAAGCGTCTAAAACATCTATGGGCAAATCGGCGAAGTTAGGTAACTGATAATCTGGTGTGCCAATAGACAAACCGTATTTTATCATCTCGTCATAATCAGATTTCTTATTGCGGTCTAACTTGAAAACTTTATCTTTAAAAATTACATAGTGGTATCTGTCATTGCGATAATCAATATACCAGCCGCGTTCGGAATCAAGCGCCTTGCTCAATTTTTCGGCTAAACTATCGGCTTCGTTTTCGGTAACTTCAATCGTATCCAAAGTCCATTGCGAAAGCCACGGCGTTTGATGTTCGTCCGCAACTTTTTCAATTCTAGTTGAAATAATGTTTAATTTTTTAAGGACATCCTTATTTTCTAAGGATTCCTCAATGATATCGCCTTTGTAATTATCCATATTCAAGTAATTTTTCTGTTTTTTCTTCCACTTTCTTTACCGCTATTTTCATCGCCACTTCGCGGGGGTTTCTGTTTTCTTTTAAGCTTTGTTTCAATACGGCCGTTGTCGCGTTTTTGATTTTTTTCTCAACCAGTTTGAACATTTTTTCGTGGCTGTAGCCTTTATATTCGGCGTAGGAAGAAATCACTCCTCCGGCGTTGGCCACAAAATCAGGGACGACCAAAATTCCTTTTCTGAAAAATTCTTCTTCAATAGGTTCTCGCATCGGGATGTTTGAGCCCTCCACTATTATTTTCGCCTTGATTTCATTTTTGTTTTTCTCATTGATGGAATCGGTTACGGCGGCGGGAATTAAGATATCAACCGGCAAGCCGAAAATTTGGGCGGTTTTTATTTTTGTTCCGCCCGGATATTCAACGGGAGATTTTTTTTGCTGTTTCAAACGAAGCAAGGTTTTTTCATCCAGGCCGTTTTTGTCGTAAGCGCCGCCGCTTCTGTCTGTAACGGCCGCTATTTTCGCGCCCATACCGGCCAAGTGTCTCAAAGTGAATTCTCCCACATTGCCGAAGCCTTCTATGGCTACCGTTGTTTGTTTTATGTCCCAACCTTTCATTTTGACGGCGATGGCCGCCGCTTGGGCCACGCCAAAACCGGTGCTGCCCAGTTCGTGAGGCAGGCCGCATCTTTCGCCGGAAGGGTGGCATAGTTTGGAAGGCTTCCCCGTGGCGGCGCGCAAGTTGCCGGCGGCTTCCACGAACCACTGCATCTCTTTTTCTCCCGTATTCACATCCGGACCGGCGATGTATTTCTTTATAAGAAAAGGTTTTATCGCCTTGGCGAAGCTCTGGACGAATTGTTTTTTAAGGTTATCGTCCCCGCCCGGCCAAACAATTCCCGCCTTGGCGCCGCCGAAGGGAATTCCAGCCAGAGCGTTTTTCCAAGTCATTGTCCGGGCCAGCCGATAAACCTCTTCCGCCGTCACATTGGGCGTCATTCTTATCCCGCCCTTGCCCGGTCCCAATACGGTATTGTCTATCACCAAAAACCCCTCCATTCCGATTTTCGGGTCATAAACTTCTATAACGTACTCCGGCCCGTATTTGTCTTTTTTTATAATTTTTTCGTTCAAATTCATTTTTGGATTATAGCATATTTCATTTTTGTTGACACCGCCGGCGCTCCTGATAAAATTAAATCAATGGCTAAGCTTATAATCATAGAAGACGATTCTTTTTTACTTTCTATTTTGGCCGAGAAGCTTAAAGAAGCCGGTTTTGGCATTGAAATGGCCGCAGACGGAGAGGACGGTTTGAACAAAATAAAGTCGGGAGATTTTGACCTTGTCCTTCTGGACATAGTTTTGCCGAAGATAGACGGTTTCAAAATTTTGGAAGAGCTTCGCGGCGGCAATCAGCTCAAAAAAATTCCGGTAATAATTTTGTCCAACTTGTACGACAAAAACAATATAGACAAAGCCATTTTGCTGGGGGCGAAGGAATATATCGTAAAAGCTTACAACACCCCCGAAGAAATCGTTTTTAAAATAAAATCTTTCTTGAAGAAAGAAGGGATTAATTAATAAAAAATGAGCAAACAGGAAGAGGATGACAGTTTTTTAAGGGAAAGGCAGAAAGAGATAGTGGAAAACATGGTGGAGGGTCTTGTCGCGCATGGCGCCGACGGCAGGATTCTTATGGTCAACGAAGCGGCTGAAAAATTTTTAAACGCCCGTTTTGCGGAAATAAAAGGCAAAAAAATCGGCGAGATTGATAATCCTTCCCAATTGCTAAAGGCTGTTTTTATGCCTATGGAAGACAGAAAAGAGCTGGCTTTTTCTTTTAAGGATGGCCTTGGACAAGAGCTGTTTTATCAGATTATTCAAGTTCCTTTGAGCCAAGAACGGGGCGAAATCCTAAAAATAATAAGAGATGTCAGCCGGGCGAAATACTTGGACAGGATGAAAAACGAATACATTACCATGATGTCCCACAAAATATTGACGCCGCTCACCAATATCAAATGGGCGGCGGGCATTTTGTCCGGCCATAATTTGGATGAGCAAAAAAAGCAAGAGGGCGTCAAAAACATAACGGACAACGCCAACAAGCTGATAGAATTCACTTCGCACTTGCTTAATATCGCGGAAATAGAAGAAGGCCTGTTCGGCTATAAGTTTGAAAAAGTTGATATGGCCGAATTGGCGGAAGAAATCATAAAAAATTATCAGCGGGAGGCGCTTCAGCGCGGCATAAAGATATTGATTGACGATTCGAAGAAGAATTTTTATTTCGTGAGAGGAGACAAAAACAGGCTTGGTTCCGCAATGGCCAATTATATTGACAATGCCGTCAAATACAGTCTGGACGGAGGACAGATTGAGGTTTCTTTGCATCAAGACAAATACACCGTCTGGTTTAGCGTCAAAGACGGCGGAGTCGGAGTCTCTCCGGAGTCGGCCGGTTATTTGTTCACGAAATTTTTCAGAGATAAGCGGGCGAAGGCCGTGCATACGGAAGGGACGGGAGCGGGGCTTTTCATCGTCAAAAATATTATAGAAAAACACGGCGGCAAAGCCGGTTACGACCCCGTCAAAACCGGAGGTTCGCTGTTTTATTTCACCCTGCCGACATATAAGGAGGAGAAATAATTAATGAAAGAGCATATCTTTATGGACGCGAAAAACATAAGAAATTTTTCCATTATCGCCCACATTGACCACGGAAAAAGCACGCTGGCGGACAGGATGCTGGAAATAACGGGCACAGTGGAAAAAAGAAAAATTCATAAACTTGGCGGTTTAACCGCCAAGTTGGCAAGGTCAAGTTGGAATGAATACTTGAATGACAAAAAATATTTCTCTCTTTGCGCAAAAGACATAATTTTGAGTCAATTTAAAAATAGTGAAGAATACCGAAGATTTGCAGTGATTTACCACTTGGCGGTTTAACCGCCAAGTGGTAATATTTTGCAATGCATGACTGAAAGAAAAAATAAAAAGCCTACCAAAACTTTGCGGGTTTTGATAGGCTTTGTTTTGCGATTCAATTTATTTTAAGTCGCAGAAATTTCTCCAAATTTTCCTTAAGGAACCTTCGGCCGTTTTGATGCACACATCTCCGACTCCAACAGATGTTGTGTCAAAATCAAGAGGGCCAATAAACCTCAATTGTTCCTGCTTTTCATTGGTGTTGGTTAATGATTTTGTGACTATATATTCTCCACTACACACCGCCACCACCTCATACTTTTCACCGGTAGTTAAGGTATTCAACAAGGCCGGTTTCCCCTTATTTATATTATTGGAAATTAAAATTGAAATAAGTCCAATAAAAACAAAAACGGCCATAATTTTATTACTCCTTAACAATGTGATAACTCCAGCTCCTATAAGTATACAACCAATAAAGAATAAAACGCCAAGTGTTTCCATAAACAGCCTCCTTTCAAAAAATTTTCCTTGATTAAGTTGTTAAATCTGCTTATAATGTAGCATAATACAAATTATTTGTCAAATAAAAAAACCAAAAATAAAAGAGGCATATCTTTATGGACGCGAAAAACATAAGAAATTTTTCCATTATCGCCCACATTGACCACGGAAAAAGCACGCTGGCGGACAGGATGCTGGAAATAACGGGCACAGTGGAAAAAAGAAAGATGAAAGAACAGATGTTGGACAGCATGGAATTGGAAAGAGAAAGAGGTATAACGATCAAGATGCAGCCGGTTCGGATGAATTATAAAGATTACATTCTGAATTTGATTGACACTCCGGGGCATATTGATTTTGGCTACGAAGTTTCTAGAGCGCTGAAGGCGGTGGAAGGCGCCGTTTTGCTGGTGGACGCCACTCAAGGCGCGCAGGCGCAGACAATCGCCAATATGGAAACAGCCAGAAATCTGGGGTTGAAAGTCCTGCCGGTTATAAATAAAATTGATTCGCCGCTGGCCAGGATGGAAGAAACAAAAAAAGAAATCGTGGAAATTATTGGCTGCGAGGAAAGCGAAATTTTGGCCGTGTCGGGGAAAACCGGCGAAGGCGTCAGTCGGCTTTTGGAAGAAATTATCAGGCGCGTTCCCGCGCCGAAGTTTGAATACGACAACAGGCCGCGCGCCCTGATTTTTGACTTTGAATATTCCGAACATCAAGGGATGATAGTTTATGTCCGGGTTACCGACGGGTTGGTCAAAAAAGGAGACGAGCTCATTCTGGGCGCATCCAAAGAAAGATTTGTCGCCTCGGAAGTCGGGACATTTTCGCCCCAAAAAAATTCTTGCGCCGCTCTTTCGGCCGGCGAAATAGGGTATATCGTGACCAATATCAAGAAAGCCAGCATCGGCACGGTGGGCGATTCCATCCTTTCTTTTAAAGAACCGTTGTCTCCTTTGGAGGGTTATACGCGGCCGAAGCCGGTGGTCTGGGCCAGCGTTTACCCGGAGTCGCAGGACGACTTGGACAAATTCCGCCAATCTTTGGAGCGTCTCAAGCTGTCCGACAGTTCGCTTTCTTACGAGGAAGAATCAAGCGGAGCGTTAGGCCGCGGTTTCCGTTGCGGTTTTTTGGGCATGCTTCATATGGAAATAATTATGGAAAGGCTTAAAAGAGAATTCGGCCTGAAGCTCATCGCCGCAGTCCCGACTATCACTTACAAAGTGGAAACGGCGGACGGAAAAACCAAAGAAATTTATTCGCCGATGAATTTTCCGGAAGACAGCCAGATAAGCAAAATTTTTGAGCCGTGGGTAGATATGCAGATAATCATTCCGCCGGAAAAACTGGGGGCGGCCGTCCAACTTCTTTACGAGCGCGAAGCGGAGGCGGGAGAAGTGGAACAGTTCGGGCAAAGACGGTCTATAATAAACGCCAAGATGTCTTTGAGAGAGTTGATGAGAAATTTTTTTGACGCTTTAAAAAGCGCGACGGCCGGCTACGGTTCGTTGAATTACAAAATATCGGAAATGAGAGAAGCGCCCAAAGGAAGCGTGGTCAGGCTGGATATCTGGGTAGCGGAAGAAATCGTCCCCGCATTTTCCCGAATTGTCAGCAAAAATAAAGTCCAGAAAGATGCGGAGGCGGCCGTGGAAAAATTAAGAGAACTTATACCGCGGGCGTTATTTACCATTAAAATCCAAGCCAAAGCCATGGGGCGGATTCTGGCGGCCCGCTCCATCGCTCCGATGAAAAAAGACGTGACCGGTTATTTGTACGGCGGAGACATAACCAGAAAAATGAAGCTTTGGCAGAAGCAGAAAAAAGGAAAAGAAAAGATGAAAAAGCTGGGTAAAGGCCGAGCCGACATTCCGCACGATGTTTTTATCAAAATGATGCAGGGATAATTACGCAAACAAAGGCAAGATAAGAGAGACAACCATTCCCAGCGCGGCCAAAAGGCTGATAACAATCCAAACCGCTTGATGTTTTCTTTTGTTGTTGGAATTAAACATATTGGCGGCATTATATAATTTTTATGAGGGAATTTCAAGAAAAAAGAAAATTTAAAAAAATAGTTTATTCCGCGCGGTTGCAAGTAATTCTTGGCATCGTTTTTTTTGCGCTTGTTTTTTCCGCCGTGAAATTGTACAAAAAAAGCCGGATAGGCGTCCAAAAATTCCAAGAAATAAAAGAAGAAATGGCCGGTTTGGAAAAAAGAAACGCAGAACTGGCAGTGGAAGCGGCCAGGCTGGAAAGCGAATCCGGCCAAGAGGGGGAGATAAGAAAAAGGTTTGATGTGGCCAAACCGGGCGAAAAAATTCTTGTCATCGTGGATAAAATCGGCGATGATGTTAAGATAAACGGCGCGGAAAACAAGGGCGGATTTTTTTCCAGAACTTGGCGGTGGATGAAAAATTGGTTTTGATTTTTAATACGCGGAATTAGTTTAGTGGCAAAATGACTGCTTCCCAAGCAGTAGACACGAGTTCGATTCTCGTATTCCGCATAGAGACAATAAAAAGCGTTGCATTTATTTGTTGAACTTACCCGCGTTGGGTTTGACAACAATTTGTTTTGTTGTATTATGTTTAACAATGGGTTCCTGACGCAAGAGGGGATGATCGGCCTAGACAATGAGTCCTTTTAAATTATGCGGGACGAGTATTCTAAAATCTCGGTAAACTTTTAGAAAATTGAACAAGTGTCAACAACTTATTCAAACAACCCGCTTTAGCCTACGCTTAAGGCGGCGTTCTCTCGGCTGATTTCTGATAGGCCGAAGGGAATGTCATTTATCAGGATAAAAAATTCGTTTTCTCGGCGGATTTTTGAAAAACTAGAGAATAGACGCGCAAAGATTTGGCTCGCTTAATACTTCGCGCGCGAACAAAACAAGCAAGCTACTCCCGTAGAATTAATTTGAAAACCTTATTGCACGGCGGTTCGATTCCGCCCATCTCCATAAATTCCGAATTTAAAGAAAGATTGACCTCGCCCCCGCCTCATTTTTCTGGGGGAATGGTGGCGGGGTGCGGAATTCGGACTCGCCCGCGCGGAGGAGGGGTCTGGGGAGGAATCCGCGCGGGCTTCGGCTTTCTTTTTTTGGCGAAATTCAGGTGAGCAAATTATACCACCTTGCGATTGTGAAAAATTGCACAGTAACTATTCTTTACTGTGCCATCTTGAAGTTTAGTTGGGAATTCTTCCTCATGTCCCTTTGCAAGTTCTTTAAATTTTTCTGCAACACTTATAGTAACTTTTTTTGCAAACTCAATGTTTCTAACACCTCTCGCAAAAAGATAGAATGTTTGAACGGATTTTTTCATCCTTTCTTCAATTGCGCGCAAATACATATCTGGATTATCTACATTTTCTGGTCGAGCAACCATAATAATTGCAATCTTGATATTGTTTTTAATGAAAGTTGGATCAACATCTACACCACGCTCTTTTTCCGCGATTTTCTTGAGTAATTTTATGAATTCATTAGTTTCAAAAACAGTATCTCCTGTTTCGGTAATACCAGCACGCCTAATGCCAAGTTCCATAAGCTCCTTTAATAATACACGAGTGAACAATCCTCGTTCATCAATCGTATCTATTACGCCACACATATCTTTTAATTCTGTGTCCTTTTCTGTTTGTGGTCGTAGAACAGTTTGGACAAAATGTCCCATAGAGCTTCGAGCTTCAATAAAACTAAATAGTGCTTTTTTTGTCATCATCAAATCAATTGCTTGACCAAGTTTTTGGTGAATATGCGGACGAGCTTCCGGAATAACCGCTTTGTTCATATACAACATTGCGGCACGCGCTAGATTTTCATCTTGATTGCTGTGGTAATTAAGCATAACAACCACGCGATCATTTTCAACAAAAGCGTCTTTACTCAAATCGGGAGAAATCCACTTCACTTTCAATCCAAAAGGTAGCAATCCTTCAACTTCTGTGTTTATTGAAATAATAAAACTATCAACCTTGCTCTGAATATTATTTGCAGTAGCAACTCTCTCTGCTTTCTTGCTTGCCCAACCAATAAAGCCTGCTAACCAACCGACAAGCTTCCCACCTTTCTCTTGATGAAGAACAAAAAGATAAATAATAAGCCAAACAAAAAATCCTGCTGTAAGACCAAAAGTTGCAATGAAGGAGAGTAGAGTCATATTATTTTTGTTTGGGAAGCTTCGCTAAACAATCCAATTTTGAACATGCAAAAAAAATCTGCTTATTTTCTGAAAAGATTGCCCCGAAGTTATGCTCTGATATGACATCACCGCAAAATCGACACTTTATTTTTCCAGCCTCAAAATCTGCAAGTAAACCCCAAGTTTCAAGAAGGGCTTTTATATCTTGTCTATGAACAGCTTCTAAATCTTTTTTTGGTAGCATAATCTTAGTTTTTTACTCCATTTATTTTAACATATGATTTTAACTTGCTATTTCAAAACTTCTATTTTCAATTTCGAAACTTTTCGTGACGATTGTATTGTCGGTTTTGAAATTATCCAAAATTGCTTTTGCTACTGCATTAGACAAAAATGTCGGCACAGCGTTGCCAATTTGTAAATTTCTATCGCCCCTTGAACCGTAAAATTGATAAGTATCTGGGAAACATTGAATCCTTGCGCCCTCTCTTGTTGTAAGCGGTCTAGGGGCTTTTGGGTGGATACAGCGAGATGATGACGGTGTGCTTAAGTTGCGCGTGATAGTTGTCGCTGGTCTTTTCCACCATAGACGGCAATAAGTATTTTTGAAACCTGATGTCGGGCGCAAGGATTCTGGCAAATCCTCTGGCGTTCCGCCATCTGGCAATAATTCCATTATTTTTACCAACTTTGCATTATTGTTTGGCGAATTATGATCCATTAGTTTTGTTGGTGCGTTTTTACGCATAAACTTTTGAAAATCATTTTGTGGCTCGGAAAAATACTCAAAACTTTCTTCACTTGATTTAATAAATGGCAAATCACTTATTGCTTCTTCAAGCGTTAAATATGGCTTGAGTTTTTTGTTGAATAGGCCGGGTGTTTCTTCCGGATTGTAATGTGTAGGTTCTGGGTATTGAAAACCATTTTCAAGTTTTGAACCAATAATAACAAGTCTTTCTCTGATTTGTGGCGCGCCATAATCGGCAGCGTTCAAAAGTTTATATTGCACTTTATACCCAAGTGATTCAAAAAGTGAAATAATTGTTTTCAATAATTCGCCACCTTGCATTGATAAAAGCCCTTTTACATTCTCAAAAAGAAAAAGTTTAGGATTAAATTCTTTCAAAACCCTATAATATTCTTGAAAAAGTTTTCCCCGTGGGTCATCAATCAACCTTTTACCGACAGTTGAATATGCCTGACAAGGTGGTCCACCAACAATAATATCAATCTCGTTCGCTTTGATATTTAAATCTTTTTCGATTTTTTGTGCATTAAAATCTTTTATATCTTCGGCATAAACTTTTGCCGTCGGATGATTCAGAGAATATGCTTTTGCCATATTTGGTAAAATTTCGTTTGTTGCCACTATTTCAAAATTATCATCATGAGCAAAGCCATAACTTAAACCACCAACACCAGAGAATAAATCAATCACTTTTAATTTCTTTTTCTTAATCATAAAAAATTCCTAATCAAACTTCATATCCTTATATTTTATTGGTTTTTCTGTAATTTTCCAGACAAAATAATTTTGATCAATGTTGAAAACGGTTTGACCTTCCATTTGTTGTCTTGTAATCCAATTTACACTATCATCCTCAATTTCATCTAATTTAATGAAGGCGACTTGACCATTATATAAATCAAAATGAATAGCGAGCGTATGTTTTCCAGATTCGTTAAAAACTTTTTTTGCCTCAATAACCTTATGTTGTTTTATATCATTTGTGCCAGTAAAACCTGACTGCATTTCTATTATTACTTTTTCTTTCTTATTTAGTGTTATTTCTAGGTCGGCTTTTGCTGTTCTTTTAAATATTTTAATATTTCGTAAATCATCTTCACCAATTGAACTAATTGCTGATACATCAACTCCAAATATTATGCTAATCGCTTTTGAAAAATAGTTAGAGATAATATATCCTTGTATCCATGAAAAATAAACTTGCTCCGGTCTTCGTCTTTGGTTATTTAGTTTTGGTAATATATTCCCCTTTTTCATTATGGCAAAAACTCGATCGATATTCTGTTTTTTAAAAGAGTTCAAATTATCAATTTTGATTTCATCCACAACGACTTTATTCAGTCTATCCACAATTTCGTAAAGCCTTTTATTCAAAAGGTCAATGTAATTAAAATCGACTGTTGGTGTAATGTCTTTTGCTCCAAAAAAGTTTTTAACATCCGCTTGGTTAGAAAAACCCAATTTTTGTCTATATTGACGGAAGTATTCGGCTGTAATTGTGATTTGTTTTGGCATATGTAAAGATTATCATAAATTCAACCTTTTCTCAATTTAACCCCACTCAAATTTCGCCAAAAAAGAAAGCCGAAGCCCGCGCGGATTCCTCCCCACACCCAGTATGAGAGAAACTAGGTGGGGGGGAATGCGGGCGGGACGGGAGCCGAGGCGGGGCGAATCCATATCCTCAGTCAATTGTGGACCTAGGCAGAATCGAACTGCCGTTTATGCATTGCAAATGCATTGTTCTGCCACTAAACTATAGGCCCTTTTACGCTTATTTGCGCCTCACAAGACAGCGTGATTTTAGCATTATTTAGCCTGACTTTCCAGATATTCTTTTATTTTTTCGGCGATGGTGTTGTATATCCATTCAAATTTAGCTTCATCGGTTTCAAGCAATGTGGCCCGGAAGCCTTTCAAATTAGAGTTGAATCCGGAAAGAGGAACGACGCAGATACCGGTGGCGCTCATAAGATAATAGACGAATCTTTTGTCTGACGCCATGTCATTGGCCGTTTTTTCCTCAATAAATTTTCGGACCTTGTCGTTTTTGATTTCCAGTTTTTGTTTATTGGTTAAAATGTTATCCTTGAATACCACGGACACATAAAAAGCGCCGGCTGTTTTAGGAGAAATTATTCCCGGAACATTTTTTAAAATTTTAAACGCCTTGTCGGCCCTTTTTTTATAAAAATTCCGCCTCTCTTTCAAATGCGATTCGTAGCGCGGGTCGGACATTATCAAAGGAATGACACTTTGCGGCAAAGTGGTGGAGCAGACTTCCAACATTTTGGCGTCCATTATACTTTTGACATATTTGGCGAATACGGCGTCCTTTTCCTTGTTGTAAATCTCTATCCAGCCGCAACGGCCGCCGGGCCACGGGAATTCTTTGGAAATTCCTTTCATGGCGATACCCGGGACATCGCCGATAACTTCCGCCAGAGTCGTCATTTTTTTCGTATTATGAGCGATATTGCAATAAACCTCGTCGCTTATCAAAAACAAATCGTATTTTTCCGCCAAGTCGGCGATCTGTTCCAAAACTTTTCTCGGGTAGACCATACCAGTCGGGTTGTCCGGGTTGATTATCAAAATTCCGGAAATGGCCGGATTGCATTTAATTTTATTTTCCAAATCTTCCATCTCTGGCAGCCAATTTTTCCCCGGCAAAAGATTGTAAGTAATGTGCGGAGAACCGCTATGCGCGGCTTCGGCGGAAGAGTGAGTGGAGTAAGCGGGAGATGGGCCGATGACACGGGTCTCCTTTCTCAGATAAGTGTAAATTTTGGAAATAGCGTCGCCCAAGCCGTTGAAGAAACAAATATCGTCGGCGCTAATTTTCGCTCCATTTTTGGAGTTGCGTTTTTTGGCCAAAAACTCTCTAGTGGGAAGAAGCCCTTTGGTCGGGTTGTAGGCGAAAGTTTTATTGTTATCTATCGCTTTTTTGACGATATCCTTAATCCATTCGGGTATTTGATAGCCCTTGGCCACCGGGTCGCCGATATTTTCCCAATAAATTTCCTGGCCCAGGCTTTTTATTTTTTCGGCAATCTCAACAATCCCTCTTATCTCATAGGTCAGCTCTCCGGCTCCTTGGTGAACAATATTATTTCTCATTTGCGCATTTCTTTTAAAATTTTAATATCTTCAACAACTCCAGGATAAGCCGTTTCGCAAATCATATCAATATCGTTTTTTTGGGCGAAGGCCGTTAGTTTTTCAAATCCTTCCAAGCCGATTTTGCCCTGACCGATGTGATTATGCCTGTCTTTATGGGAATTAAAATCGGCCGCGCTGTCGTTGGCGTGGATAAGTTTTATATTTTTAACTCCCAAGTTTTTATCTATCAATTCAATACAGCCGTTAAAATCATTCTTCCAATCATAGCCGGAAGCGAAACTGTGCTGGGTGTCTAAACAAACGCCAGCCAAATACTCGTCGAAGTCCGGTGTCGATGAGAAAATTTTTCCGATTTGCTTAAAATCCGAACCGATGATTTGTCCGGCGCCGGCGCTGTTTTCTATCAGCAGTTGAGCCGAACCGTCGTAGCCTTCAAATATTTTTTCCAGCCCGGCTATCGTTTTTTTGATTGATTCTTCCTCTCCCAAATCTTTGGCCGAGCCGAGATGAGTCATTACATATTTTGCCCCCAACCCGCCCGCCCTTTCTAATTCTTTGCGGATGGAGCTGATTGAGCCGTAATAAATCCGATTGCTTTTTGAAGCCAGATTGATGAAATAGGGCGTATGGACATAAACTTTTTTTATTCCAAACCTTTTGCAATTTTCCTTAAACATCTTCGCGGTTTCTTCGGAAATCGGAGAAAACGACCCGCCAGAAGGCGAACGGGTAAAAATCTGTATCGCTTCACAACCCCGCTCGCCGGCAACTTCCGGCGCCTTCTCAATCCCTTTAGCAATGGAAATATGACAACCAATATTCATAAATTAATTATACACATCCTAGCCGATAATTGAAGATTTTACTGTTTTTATGGTATTATTAATGTTGCCAATTATTATGGATACCGCGGAAATAAAAATAAAAATAGTCAAGGAAGAGAAAGAATGGGCAAAAAAAGAAAGAAAATTTTTCAATCCGGAGAAATTGACCGTTTTCTTTTTTTACGCCCTTGTTTTCCTGATGCCGATTTTCGCGTTGCCCTTGGCCGTCGCCCCGCTGGCTTCCGGCAAGGCCGTTCTTTTTTTCGGCGGTATTTTATTGACGGCTTTCTTTTGGATTTTTTCCGCGCTGGCCAAAGGAAGCGTCAAGATTCCCAAATCAGCCCTGCTTATAAGTTGCGGGGCGGTTGTTTTAGTTTGGCTGGCTTCCGCTTTGTCTTCCGGCAACGCCGGCTTGTCGCTAATGGGGAAATTATACGACCTGGACACTTTTTCCGCGATGTTTGCCGCCGGGCTGGCTTTGTTTTTCGGTTCAATGATTTTTCAGTCGGAAAAAAGAGTTTTTGTTTTTTACTTAACGCTGTTTTGCTCGTCTTTTGTCGTGTTTTTGTTTCAGTTCCTCCATCTTGTTTTCGCAATCAACATAATTCCTTTCAACATATTTCCCTACGCCACTTCCAATTTAATCGGAGGCTGGAACGATTTTTCCATATTTTTCGGATTTGTCGGCCTGCTCTCTTTGGTGTTTTTGGAAACGGCTAATTTAGGAAAGGGCATAAAGTTTTTTCTTTACGCGGTTTTAACGATGTCTTTCCTGGCGATGACAGCGTCAAATTTTTCCGGCAACTGGATTGTTTTCGGGGCTTTTTCTTTGCTTGTTTTTATAATCGCGCTGTTTAAAAAACCTTTTGGGGATAAAGACGGCGGCGCGGACGGCGTTAAACGGACAAAAATTATTCGCGCGTCGCTTTTCGCGATGATATTAGTTTTATTTTTCGTTTTATTTAAAGGAACGGCGGGTAAAATAAATAATACGCTCGGCCTGTCGTTTTCGGAAATAAGGCCTTCCTGGCAAACGACAATAGACATAGCCAAACAATCTTTAAAGAGTGATATTGTTTTGGGAACGGGCCCCAATACTTTTTTATACGACTGGCTCAAGTTTAAGCCGGCGGTCATTAACGGCACGATTTTTTGGAACGCCAGATTTAGTTCCGGTTTTGGGTATCTGCCTTCAATGATGGCGACGACGGGTATTTTGGGAATTGCCGCCATAATTATTTTCTTAATTATTTTCTTGATTTACGGCAGGAAAGCCATTTCTTATAAAAAAGAAGATACGCTGGCCGTTGTTTCTTTTTTGGGCGCGGCTTATCTCTGGACATTTGTCGTTTTATACTCTCCCGGCCTTCTTGTTTTTGCGATGGCTTTCATTATGACCGGCGTTTTTTTGGCTTCGCTGATAAATAACGGCAAAATCGGCGTGGCCGAAATATCCCTTTCCGGGAAAACAAAATCGGGCTTGCCTGCCGGCAGGCAAGGAATGATTTTTACGGTTATGGGAATAATTCTGCTCATCGGAACGGTTTTCTCGGCCTATCTTTATTCCAGGAAATTCTTGGCGTTGAACAATTACAGCCGGGCTTTGAGTTTGTTTGAAACATCCGGCGATATAGACAAAACGGGCAAAAAACTAACGAAAGCGGCCGGAATGGACAAGCAGGACGAATATTATCGGGCGTTGTCGGAACTAGGTCTTATTTCTTTGAATAAAATAATAGCCAATAAAGATCTTCCGTCGGATAAAGCGCTGGCTTTATTCAAAGACAACCTCGGCATCACCATCGCTTACGCTCGAGAAGCGGCCAGACTTAATCCGGCCGACCCGGTCAATTGGATGCAGTTGGGGCGGGTTTATGAATCCGTCGCGGCGCTTAAAGTGGAGAAAGCGGACGAGGCGGCTCTTAATTCTTACGCGGAAGCTTTCAAAGTCTCGCCCTTGGATCCGTCGCCTTTTGTCGCCTCGGCCAGAGTGGCTATGCAAACCAATAAGGCCGGCGAAGCGAGGAAATATCTCCAGTCGGCTTTAGACATCAAGCCCGATTTTGCCGACGCTTTGTTTATGTTGTCGCAGGTTGAAGTTCAAGCCGGAAACCTGAAAGAGGCCATTTTAAGAATGGAGCAGACGGCCGCCGTTTCCCCCAATAATTTCGGAATTTTCTTCCAGTTGGGGTTATTGCAGTATCAAAATAATAATTTCAACGCGGCCAGGACGGCTTTTGAGAGAACTGTCGGTTTAAACGGCGGCTATGCCAACGCCCGATACTTTCTCGGGTTGATTTACGACAGACAAGGACTGAAAGAAAAAGCCATTGAGCAATTTGCCCAGATTCAAAAGACCAATCCGAACAACGAAGAAGTAAAGAAAATTTTGTCTAATCTGAAAAACAACCGAAGCGCTTTGGCGGAAATAGCCCCGCCCGCGCCGGAAAAGAGAGAAGAACCGCCGATATCGGAAAAAGAGCAAACAGGCCTGAAAAAATCCAAGAAAAATTAATTTTGGCGGTTAAACCGCCACTTGGCGGTTTAACCGCCAAAATTAAAATGGTCAAGAAGATTTTAAACCTTTTTTATCGGGAATACGGCGGTCTGCACAAGGCCGCCTTGATTCTAGCCATTTCATCCGTTATTTCGGCAGGCTTCGGTATTTTAAGGGACAGGTTGCTGGCCGGAAATTTCGGCGCCGGAGAATCTCTGGATGTTTATTACGCCGCTTTTAAAATTCCGGATTTTATTTACATCATATCTTTGTCCGTCATTTCGATTAACGCGCTTATCCCCTTTTTTCTGGAAAAAGCGGCGATTTCCAACGAACAGGCCAAAAAATTTTTGGACGAAACACTCTCTTTTTTCTTGGTAACGATTTTTTTCCTGGCGGCCGGGGCTTATTTTCTTATTCCGAACATGGCCGGTTTGGCGGCGCCCGGGTTTTCCGAAAGTTCAAGAATAGAGTTTATTTCTCTGTCCAGAATTTTATTGCTGTCGCCGATATTTCTCGGATTATCCAATTTGGTCTCCAGCGTCATCCAGTCGCACAACCGGTTTATTATTTACGCCCTTAGTCCCGTTTTTTACAACCTAGGCATAATTTTCGGCATAATTTTTCTTTTTCCCAAGTTCGGCTTGGCGGGAATTGTTTCAGGTGTGGCGATAGGAGCCGTAGCGCACTTGGCCATTCAAATTCCGGCTATTGTCAGGCTGGGATTTTTTCCTTGGCCAGCCGGAAAAATAAACTTCAAAGAAGCTTGGAAAGTGGCCAGACTGTCTTTTCCCCGTTCTTTGGGTCTAGGTTTGAACCAAATAATTTTGATATTCATCACTGCGGTGGCATCTCTTCTTTCCGCCGGGAGCATCGCCGTTTTTAATTTATCTTTCAATTTGCAGTCGGTGCCGCTGGCGGTGATAGGGATGAGCTACAGCGTGGCGGCGTTTCCCACTCTAGCCAAACTTTTTGTGAACAACAAAAAAATGGAATTTCTGGAGCAGACGGCGGTTGCCGCAAGGCAGATTATTTTTTGGTCAATAACCGCGTCGGCTTTGATAATCGTTTTAAGAGCCCAGATAGTCAGAGTCGTTTTTGGCTCGGGGCATTTCAGCTGGCAAGACACTAGGCTAACCGCCGCCGCCATGGCGATATTCGCTTTTTCTATTACCGCCCAATCCATAATCGTTGTTTTTACCAGAGCTTTTTACGCTTCGGGAAAAACTTGGAAGCCGATAATGATTAATGTCATATCGGCTGTTTTTATTATCGGCCTGACCCCGGTTTTTATCAGCCTGATAAAAAATCATTATTTTCTGTCTTCTTTTTTTGAAATCGCTTTAAGGGTGGGCGGCGTCGGCGGCGCCGATATGCTCGCTTTGCCCTTGGCCTATTCGCTGGGAATGATTGCCAACGGCGTTCTGCTTTTTCTTTTATTTCAGAAAGAATTCGGCGATGTCTGGGTTCGCGCCAGAAAAACATTTTTTGAAGTTCTGGGAGCTTCTTTGCTGATGGGGGTCGCGGCGTATTTCGCCCTTAATTTTCTGGATAATATTTTTGATATAAACACCTTTGGCGGAATTTTCGCGCAAGGAATTATCGCGGCCTTCGGCGGAGGATTTGTCTGGTTTGGAGTTCTTAAGGCGCTGAAAAACAAGGAGCTGGAAGAAATAACCGGCGCCATTTTCGCCAGATTCTGGAAAACTCCGGTTATCGCTCCGGAACCGGAAACCCTTGACCGGCAGTAGGTGAGTTTTGAGTTGCGAAATAGCTGTCTTTGAAATAGCACTACGGAGCGCGGCGGCGCGAGTAAAGATGATTTTTCAGCAGAAAAATACTTCGGGCTATTTCAAAAACACTATTTCGCAATGGCGACCACCTTTGAGAAAATATTCGGCTGATGTTCGGCGAGTTGGGCCATAATTTTCCTGTCCAGTTTAATGTTCGCCTTTTTGAAATTATTTATCAGCTTGCTGTAAGATATTCCGTTACTTCTTGCGGCGGCGTTTATCTTTACTTGCCACAAGGCTCTCATGTTTCTTTTTTTCTTCCTTCTGTCATGGAAGGCGTGCAGTCCGGCGTGAAGCAAAGCTTCTCTGGCCATTCTCTCTTTGGATTTTCGGCCATGGCGAAAACCCTTAACTTGTTTAAGGATGTTCCGCCTTCTCTTCATTGATATTACTCCTCGTTTTACTCGCGTCATATGTTTTTTAATGATTATGGGGCATAAATCGGCCGATATCTTTTCTGTCCATCTGGAAAGGCCTAAGATTTTTTTGCCTTAACTGTTTTCTTCTCGGCTGTTTGGCGTTGAAATGGTCAAGGCCGGATTTCCTGCCCAAAATTTTCCCTTTTCTGGTTATTTTGATTCTTTTGGTGAATGATTTGTTTGTTTTGAATCCTTTCATAATTTTATTTCGCTTTTTCTATTATGGCCGCCAATCCTCTCGGGCTTTTCTTGGGCGTTTCGGCTATTTTGTATTTTTCGCTGACAAGATGAAGCACCCGGTTCAGCCTTTCGTTCAAAAAATTCTTGTCCAAGTATTTTTCCCGCCCCCTTAGGGCCATTTCCAATCTTACCCGGTGGCCATCTTTCAGGAATTCTTCAATTTTCTTGGCTCGCATTTCCAAATCGTGAAGCGACGTGCCCAGGCCTATTTGAACTCCTTTTACTCCGGTTTCATGGGATTTTTTGGCCGCGTCTTTCTGTTTTTTCTGCTGCTGGTAAAGATATTTTCCCAGCTCCATTATCTTGGCCACGGGCGGCTGGGCGGTGGGGGATATTTCTATCAAATCTAAATTAACTTCCATCGCCTTGCCAAGCGCTTCCGCTTTGGCCAAAACTCCGAAATTTTCTCCCTCCGGGCCGATTACCCTCAACTCCGGAGCCGTTATTTGATTGTTGACCCTTGGCTTTTTAATAAATACTATTCTATATAATTTATAAAACTTTGCAAGCTTTTATTTTTCCACCGCTGTCCAGATGTCCAGGATGCGGGCGAGGGATTCCACTTTACCCAAGGTGACGAAAGTGGGGATGCCCAAGAGGCAATTATCTTTAAGCAGAATGGCCGCGCCGCCGGAATTGCCCTGATCCACTTTGGCGGAAGTGATGAAATAGTCGCCGTCAAAACCGGAGACGATGCCTTCGGTCGCCGTCAATCCGTTTTTTGAGCCGATGCTGGGATAGCCGAGCACGACAATTTCGTCGCCCAAAGACGGCTTTTGAGAACAAAGGGAAGGGAAGTTTGAGGTGAGATTTTTGAAATAATCGCTGGGATTGTTGATATAGATATAACCCAAATCGTATTCTTTGGCCGAGTTCCTGATGTCGGAAGACGACAATGTTTCGTTGGAGTCAAGCAGTTTGGCCGAGCAGGAATCGGCGCCGTAGCCGTTGCCGTCAATAAGGACATGCTTGTTGGTGAGAATGGCGCTGGGCGTGTTATCAAATTTTATGGCGATGCCGGAACCGCTTGATTTTTGATAAAGACGGCCGGTATCGGAATACCGGAACTGGCATTCCACATTGGCTATAAGCGGCCGCCAATTAGAGATGATGGAGGAAAGGGCGCTTTTTATTTCCGCCTGTTTTATCTTTTCCTCCAAATTTTTCGTTTCCGCCGTTCGTTTTTCTTTTTCTTCCGCTATTGTTTTTTCCAAACTTTTTGTTTTTTTGTCCAGGCCCTTTTGGGCGATATTCAGTTCTTCTTTTATTTTTTCCAGCTCTTCTTGCTGGGCGGACAAGACGCTTACTGTTCTAGTCAGGATATTTTCCTGAATAATTATTTTATTTTTATACTTTTCAATTTTTTTCGCCGCGATGTAACCGCCTTCGCCTAAAACCGTTGCCCCCAAAATGGCGGCGATTAAAATTAAAACGGGCGTTGGTAAAATTTTCTTGTTTTTCATATATTTAATAGTTGCTTACTCTCCGTTTTTATCCCCTCGCCACCACTACTCCCGCCACTTTTTTCGCCCCGGCTGATTTGAGGACTTTTTTGGCTTCGCAAAGCGTCGCGCCGGTGGTCAAGACATCGTCAATCAGTATGATTTTTTCGCCTTTTATTTTTTCAGAGTTTTTTATTTCAAAGCTCCCGACGATATTGGCCAGTCTTTCTTCTCTGTCTTTTACCTCCACCTGCGACTTCGTATGGAATTTTTTAAACAAAATGTCCGCGCGGACATTGGCGGACAATTCTCTGGCGATCAGCTCCGCTTGATTGTAACCCCTGCGCCTCAATTTATTTTTTGACAACGGAACGGGAACGACGAGCCAGTTTTCCGTTTCCAATTTTTTCCATACCCTTTCCCGGATAAGTTTTGCCAAAGGTTTGGCCAGCTGTTTTACGCCCCGATATTTCAGCATCCACAGAGCTTTTTTAAGAACAAGGTCTTGATAATCGGCCGCGATGTGAATTCCGTTTAGGCGCGGCGTGTTCGGACGGTTTATTTTTCCAAGACAATCAGGACACAAAATCTCGTTTTCTTTTTTGCAGCCGAGGCATTTTTGGGGAAATAAAACGGCCAATATTTTATTAAAGATTCTCATTTTTTACTCATTGGCGATTATAGTATATAATATAACACATATGGATTTTTCCTTAGGCGGACTGCTCAAAAATTTCAAATCGGCGCTTAATCCCAAGAAAAGCGTTTTGGGTTTGGATATCGGCAGTTCTTTCGTTAAATTGGTTCAATTGAGAAAAGAACAAGAGAGGGCTATTTTGGAAACCTACGGCGAGATCGCCCTCGGGCCTTACGCCAAAATGAAAATCGGCCAAAATGTCAAATTGCCGCCGGACACGGTCGCCCAAGCCGTAAAAGATTTGATGAAAGAATCAAACAGCAAAACTGGCATAGCCAGAGTTTCCATACCGCTGAAGTCAAGTTTCGTGAAAATAATAACCCTGCCTTTCAGCCATGAAAAAAACATTTCCGCCGAGGTTGTCGCCATGGAAGCCAGAAGGCATATTCCCATACCGGTTTCGGAAGTGGCTTTGGATTGGTGGGTTATTCCGGAGAGCGAAAATGATTTGAAAAAAGGCGGCGAAAAGGAGACGGAAGTTCTTCTTGTCGCCATTCACAATGATATTATAATAGAATATAAAAACATAATTTCTAAGGCCGGCCTGACGGCGGCGTCTTTTGAAATAGAATCTTTCAGCCTGATGCGGTCGGGGATAAGCCGGGGCAGCCCGACGATAGCCGTGATGGACATCGGCTCGTCTGCCGTGAAGATGGCCATAGTTGATTACGGCGTGATGAAATCGTCCGTTCTCATAAACAAAGGCTCGCAAGATTTAACTTTGGCCTTGTCCCAATCTTTAGGCGTTGATTTTGCCAAAGCGGAAGAGACGAAAAGAGAGATAGGCTTGTCCGATTTGCCGGAACACCAAGACATTGTCGCCGTAATGGAGCCGATTCTAGATTATATTTTCCACGAAGCGGCGGTTTTCCTGAAAGATTTTCAAAATAAATACGGCCGATCGGCCAGCAAAGTGATTTTTTCGGGCGGCGGGTCATTGCTCAAAGGTTTGGCCGGATACGGGGTGAAAAAATTGACGATTGAAGCAGAATACGCCAATCCTTTCGGCAAAACGGAGCACCCGGCTTTTTTGGCCGGAGTCCTGAAAGGAGTCGGGCCCGATTTTTCCGTCGCCACGGGCTTGGCCTTGGGAGAGTTGTGATTTTTTAGGAAACATTGATATAGAGCCAGTATTTAAATTAAAAAACGATTATGAAGTTTTAGCGCCGCTGAGGGAGGTTGCTGTGAATAATGAATAATCCAGTAAATAAAATTCCACGCTTATTTTGCTGGAGCATAAATAGTGGTATAATTTGAAACAATGAAAAGAGACACAAAACAAAAAATATTATTATTGTTATTGGCGGGAGTTTCTTTATCTTTGACCAAGTCGCCGAAAGGGTATTTTAAAATTTTAAGGAATCTGCCGAAAGAATGGAGAGAAATAAAACGCAGGAGACTGAACGAAATCATCAAAGAATTTTATAACAACAGACTTGTTTCTTTCAAAGAAAACAAAGAAGGGCTGGCGGAAATAGTGTTGACGAAAGACGGCGAGACAAAAGCCTTGAGGTTCAAAATTGACGAAATTAAAATCAAAAAACCGGCCAAATGGGACGGCGAATGGCGAATTGTTATCTTTGACATTCCAGAAAGATTTAAAAAAGCCAGAGAAGCGCTGAGAAATAAATTAAAAGATCTTGGCTTTGTAAAATTGCAGGAATCGGTGTTTGTTTTTCCTTTTGAATGCGAAGATGAAATTGATTTTATAACGGAAGTTTTTCTAATCAGGCCGTTTGTGAAGTTTGTGAGAGTGAAGTCTTTTACCAACGAAGAAAAATTAAGAGTCAATTTCGGGTTATTTTAAAACAAGTAATTCAAAAATCAAAATTTCGCGCATTTTAAAATCATACGCTTATTCTGCTCCAGCTTAAATAGTGGTAGGATTTATAAAAAAATTTCAAACTGGCATCGGATGTCGTTTAATCGTTTGATGTTTGAAGGTGTGGATAGCAAACTTTGCTTTAAAAATGGCGGGGGGTTAAAATACAACTATGGATGAAAAACTTTCTTTCATACCCAAAAGAAACTTAAGCCCGCAAACCGTTTCAAGGGGGGGCGGGGGCGGTTTTGTGTTGTTTTCTTTTTTAATTTTTATTATTTCCGCGGGACTGTGGGGCGGGCTGTATATGTATAAAAATTACTTGAATGAAAACATAACCCAGCTCGGCAAATCCATAGAAAAACAAATAGCTTCTTTTGAAATTCCCACCGTGAACGAAATAATAGATTTTTCGGAAAAGATTTCCGTCGCCCGAAACCTTTTGGCCGGGCATAGGGCCTTTTCCAATGTTTTGGATTTTCTCCAGGACTTTACGATGAAAGATGTCAGGTTTAACGACCTGAATTATTCTTTCGCCGATTCGGGCGAGCCGTCTTTGGCGTTGTCCGGAACGACCGGAAGCTATGCCAGCTTGACAGCTCAAATTCAAGCTTTGGAAAAATACAATCAAGTCAAACAAGTTTCTGTTTCCGGTTTGTCTTCGGACACGAAGGGCGGGGTTAAATTTAATTTGAAAATAACCCTTGACCCGGCCGTCGCGGCCTATGCCATAAAATAATATGTTCAAAATTTTAATTTCATTATTTTTGTTAACGGGAGCCGGGGTGATATTTTTTGCCGAGTCAAAAAGTTATTTTGGCGAGATAAAAAGCTTGAGAAAACAGGTTTCTTCTTATAATGAAACGATAAATATGGCAAATAAAGTAAGAAAATCAATTGATAAAACACTCCTGGCGTATAACGCTATTTTACAAGAAAATGTGGATAAGATAAAAAAAATGGTTCCACCCGTAGACGAGTCAATGAAACTGGTGGTGCAGATTGACGACATGATGAGAAAAAAAGGGCTGACGCTTAAGACGATTGACACCAGAAACATTGCTTCCAAAAATTCCGCTTCAGATTCTCAAAATAACGGCGGTAAAGCCGCAGAATCTGTATTTTTATCCATAAATGCCCAAGGTTCCTATGAATCTTTTCGTTTTTTCGTTGAAGAATTGGAAAAAAGTTTGCGCTTGATTGATGTTAAAGCGGTGAAGATAAACCCCGTCGGCCAAGATAATTATTCGTTTTCCATAGAAGCCGTTTCGTATTGGCGAAAGACAGACGATAAAATATAATCGTATGAAAAATAAAAAAATAATATTTCTAATCGGAGGGGCGATTTTTTTGGCGATAATTTTAATTTACAGTCTCAAATCCCCTCAAAGCCCCGAGAGCGGAGTCAGCGCCGTTGGCGTTGATAAGGGCTCTCTTGGCGCCTCCGCCAAAAGCGCGTCCGGCAAAGGCGATGAAATAGTAAAAATTCTTTCTACGCTGGACAAGATTGACTTAAAGACCGACTTTTTTGAAGACAGGCTTTTTCTAAGTCTGGAAGATTTGTCTGTTTCGCCGGCCGAAGGGGAGATGGGAAGAAGCAACCCTTTTTCCGCTTACTAATTTAAAATGCTTTTTACCGATATTTTAGTGGAAAATGGACTTATTGGCCAAGGAAAGCTGGCCAAGGTTATTACTCAATCCGAAGAAACCGGAATCGCGCTGGAAAAAGCGCTTAAAGCGGAAGGAATTTCCGTGGACGATATTCTTAACGCGAAATCGAAAATTTCCGGTTTGGCCGTTAAGAAAGTTTCCAAAGGCCAAGTTCTTTTTGACACCCTTAAAAAAATACCCGAAGAAGCGGCGCGCCATTATCGTTTCGTCCCCTTGAGCGAAAGAGACGGTTTTCTGGAGGTTGGGGTCGTGGACCCGGTCGACATTGATGCCCAAAGAGCTTTGCAGTTCATCGTTTCCAGAACGAATTTGCCAGTTAAAACATTTATTATTTCAGAGGATGATTTTGAAACTGTTTTGGAAGAATACAAGGGACTAGGCGGAGAAGTTTCCCTGGCCTTGGGCGACTTGGAAATGGAGCTTTCCGACGACGGTTCGGCGGCGGCGATGCAAAGAGAGCTTTCCGGCGGCGGGAGCAAAGATTTTAAAATTGTGGAAGACGCGCCGGTAACCAAAATAGTCGCCGTTATTTTAAGGCACGCTCTTGAAGGCAACGCTTCCGATGTCCACATAGAAGCCGTTTCCGACAGGGTGAAAGTGAGATTCCGCGTGGACGGCGTTATGTACACGAGCATCGTTCTGCCTCTGACTATCCACGAGGCGATAGTTTCCAGAATAAAAATTCTGACCGATATGAAGATTGACGAAAAAAGGAAACCGCAGGACGGCCGGTTTGAAGTCCGCATAGAAGGCCGGGACATAGACTTCCGCGTTTCAACATTTCCGTCATTTTTCGGAGAAAAAGTGGTGATAAGAATTTTGGACGGGGAGAAAGGCGTCAAAACTTTGGAAGAGCTGGGTTTGTCGGCGGACAACTTGAAGATAGTCAGAGAAATGATAGCCATGCCATACGGACTGCTTCTTCTTACCGGACCGACCGGGTCGGGCAAGACAACCACTCTTTACGCCATGCTTAAAGAGCTGGACCGGGAAGCCAACAATGTCGTCAGTTTGGAAGACCCGATAGAATACAACATTGAAGGAGTGAATCAATCTCAAGTCCGGCCGGAAATCGGGTACGATTTTGCCAGCGGACTTCGAACCATTTTGAGGCAGGACCCGGATATTATAATGGTTGGAGAAATAAGAGACAAAGAAACCGCCGCCATGGCTATCCACGCCGCCTTGACCGGGCATCTCGTTTTGTCCACTTTGCACACCAACAATGCCGCTGGTGTTGTTCCCAGGTTGATAGACATGGGGGTTGACCCGTACTTGATCGCCCCGACGCTTTTAATGGTCATCGGCCAAAGGCTAGTCAAGAAGCTCTGCCCCGACGCTAAAAAGGAAAAACTCCTGGAAGGGGCTTTTAAAGAAATAACGCAAAACGAATTGAAGAATATGCCGGACGAAGCCAGGAAAAAAATAACTTCTTTTGATAAGGTTTATGAAAAGACGTTTTCGGCGGCCTGTCCGATGGGGAACAGGGGCAGGGTCGGTATTTTTGAGGTTCTTTACAAAACTCCGGCTTTGGAGAACCTTATTTTGACCAGGCCGTCCGAGCAGGACATTTTAAAAGAATTGCGCAAACAAGGGATGATCACCATCAAACAGGACGGCTTGATAAAGGCGCTTAACGGGCTTATAAGTTTTGATGAATTTTTGAAATTGTAAATATAAATATAAATGTTATTATGTTAAAAAGATGGATAATGCTAAACATAAAATTTTAATAATAGACGATGATGAATTCCTGCTGGATATGTATGCCGTTAAATTCAAAGAAGAAGGGTTTGAGGTTGATGTCGCGCGCGAAGGAAAAGAGGCTTTGAATAAGATTAAGGAAGGGGCTTCTCCCGAAGTTGTTTTACTTGATATCGTTATGCCCGGGATGGACGGCTTTGAACTGCTGGAAACAATAAGAAAAGAAAAACTCATTCCAACCAGCAAGATTATCATGTTATCCAACCTCGGCCAAAAAGAACATCTGGACAAGGGAAAGAGTTTGGGAGTGGCTGGTTACATGATAAAAGCCTATTTTACCCCTTCGGAGGTCGTTAAAAAGGCAAATGAAGTGTTGGGAATTAGTCATTAATTTTTTAGATTTGAGATTTTAGATTGAAACATATGAATGATTACGCCAAAGAATTAAAAGAGCTGATTTTAACCGCCATAAAAGAAGGCGCTTCCGACTTGCACCTGACCGCCGGAAGGCATCCGACCGTTAGAGTGTTCGGAACGCTCGTTCCTCTTTTTAAAAATCCGATTCTTTCGGCCGAGGATGCGGAAGGTTTGATTTTATCCATGCTTAATGAAAAGGAAAGGGAAATTTTTAAAGAACAAAAAGAATACGACTTTTCCTATTCTTTTGAAGACAAATCTAGATTCAGAGTCAACGCTTTCACTCAAAAAGGTTATTCTGGCGCCGCCTTAAGGCTTATCCCCAACAAAATCAAGACCGTTAAGGAGCTTAATTTGCCGGACATTCTGAATGATTTTGTCCAAGAAGAACAAGGGTTTTTCCTTGTTGTCGGCCCTATCGGGCACGGCAAGTCCACTACCTTGGCGGCAATGATTGAAACCATCAACCATACCGGCGCCAAACACATTATGACCATTGAAGACCCGATAGAATATTTGTTCGCCCAAGACAAATCAATAATTGACCAAAGAGAAGTCAGAACGGACACTGCGGATTTCAAAACGGCTTTGCGGTCAATGTTTCGCCAGGATGTGAATGTGGCGATGATAGGCGAAATGAGAGACATTGAAACCATCTCCACCGCCGTTACGGCGGCGGAAACCGGACACCTCATTCTTTCTTCTTTGCACACCAACAACGCGGCTCAGACAGTGGACAGAATTATAGATTCTTTTCCTTCCAGCCAGCAAAATCAAATAAGAATTCAGTTGGCCAGTGTTCTTCTTGGAATATTTTCTCAACGATTGGTGCCAAGAATTTCCGGAGGGAGAATTCCGGCTTACGAACTTTTAATCAACACTCCGGCCATCCGGACGCTTATAAGGGAAGGAAGAGCGCACGAAATAAACTCAGTGATTGAAACCAATTACGAAATCGGCATGGTCAGTTTGGACAGATCTTTGGCCGCATTGGTTCGCGACGGAGAAATAACGATGAAAGACGCCGTCAGTTATTCGTTGAACCCGAAAAATCTTGAAGCCTTGATATAAATTTTTTAATTTTTTAGATTGAAATATGTTATACGAATACGCAGCCACAACTTTGGAAGGGGAAGCAAAAACCGGATCTATTGAGGCATCCAGCGTTGATATCGCCATAAACGCTCTTCAAGCGAGGGATTTGGTCATTACCGACATAAAGAAGTCGGTCAAGCCGGGCGGGTCAATACTGGAAAGACTGAGCAGTTTTAAATTTTTCAACAAAGTAAAACACAAAGACATTGTCGTTCTTTCCCGCCAATTGGCCACTCTTTTTGAGGCTAAGATAGCCGTGACGGATTCCTTTAGGCTTTTGGCCGAACAGGCCTCAAACGCAATGCTCAAAGAAAGCCTTACGGAAATAATAGAAGACATAAAAGGCGGTTCTTCTTTGTCTTTGGCGCTGTCCAAACATCCCGATATTTTTTCCGTTTTTTATGTAAATATGATCAAGTCGGGCGAGGAATCGGGAAAGTTGGAAGAAATATTCAGATCCTTGGCCGATCATTTGGAACGCTCTTATGAATTAACCAGCAAGACCAAAAACGCTCTTATTTATCCGGCTTTCGTCGTAGCCACCTTTTTTATCGTTATGATATTGATGCTGACATTCGTGATTCCGAAACTAACCTCAATTTTAACTGAAGTTAACCAAAAAATACCGTTCTACACCAGGATATTGATCGGCGTGAGCGAATTTTTCAAGGATTTTGGAATTTTTCTCTTTATTGGCGCCGCAATAGGCGGAGTGTTTTTGTGGAGATATTCTAAGACGGAAAGAGGAAGCATGGCCGTGTCGCGATTCCAGACAAGTTTTCCTTTTGTCGGCGTTCTTTACAGCAAATTCTATCTTTCCAGGATGACCGACAATATGGAAACCTTGCTTTCCAGCGGCGTGCCGGCCGTCAAAACTCTGGAAACAACGGCCGAGGTGGTGGGCAATAAAGTTTACAGAGACATTCTTTTAACCGCCGTCAAGGAGGTTAACGGCGGAAGCTCCATATCCGAAGCTCTTTCCAAATATCCGGAAATACCCCTAATGGTTGTGCAGATGATTAAGACCGGAGAAGAAACCGGCAAATTAAGCTTTATGCTCAAGACTTTGGGCAAGTTCTACAAAAAGGAAGTGGACAATGCGGTGGAAACTTTGGTGAGCTTGATAGAGCCGGTGATGATAGTTGTTTTGGGCGGGGCGGTCGGCATCCTGCTCATTTCCATTCTCGGGCCGATTTATAACATCACGGCGGGGGTTTAGTTATCCACACCCTTGTTATTGCTTGCTTTTCCGTAAATTGCTATTATATAAGCAAATAACAAAATTTCGGTCGATTGTTTTAGTTTATCAATTTATTTTTTAAAAAAATGTTTAAAATTATGAAAATGTTTAAAATTAAAAATTCAGTGAAGGGTTTTACCCTTATAGAGCTTTTGGTGGTTATCGCCATCATCGGCATCCTTTCTTCCGTTGTCTTGGCTTCGCTCAACAGCGCTAGAAAGAAAGGACGAGACGCCCGAAGAGTTTCGGACATAAAACAGATTCAATTAGCTTTGGAGTTGCATTTTGACGCTAATTCGGCCACCGGTTATCCGACAACATTATCACCGCTTGTTCCACTCTACATACCGGTTATACCGAAGGATCCCAGCACACAGGCTGATTATCCTTACGCCGCTTTAGGGTCAGGAACAAGTTGTACATCTTATCACTTGGGCGCAACCCTTGAAGAATCTTCAAACATCGCTTTGCCTGGCGTGAATGCAAATTCAACAACTGGTCAATGTACAGGTGGCGGGGTTGGCTTTGATGGCGCAGCAGCTCTTATTTACGATGTAAAACCGTAATCTTTCTGGAAGATTTTACGAAAAATTCCCCGACGGCCGTCGGGGGATTTTTTGTGGTATTATAAAGCAGATGGCAAATATTATTTTTCTTATTTCCTTTTTTATTTTCGGCGCCGTTGTCGGCAGTTTTCTCAATGTCGTCGTCTTGCGTTTGAATACCGGCCGATCCGTCGTTTCCGGCCGGTCAAAATGTTTCAACTGCGCCAAAAAATTAAAATGGCATGAACTTTTGCCCATAGCCAGTTTTGTTTTGCTAAAAGGCAAGTGCTCGGCTTGCCAAGCAAAAATATCTTGGCAGTACCCGTTGGTTGAAACAATGACCGGAATTATTTTTGTATTATTGTTTCAACAATCTCAAATCTCAAATCTAAAAACTCAAAACTTTTTGGATTTTGGATTTTGGATTTTGATATTTTCTTTTTTAATTATTATCGCCGTTTATGATTACCGCCACCAGATAATCCCGAATTTATTCGTCTGGATTTTTAACGGCTTGGCATTTGCGGGTTTATTTTTCGCCTTGGGCGGAGGATTTCGGATTTTAAATTGGAACAATTTACTGGCCGGTTTTATGTTGTTCGCTTTTTTTGCTTTGCTCTGGGGCGTATCCAAAGGTAAATGGATGGGCTTTGGCGACGCCAAACTGGCTTTGGGAATCGGTTGGCTTCTTGGAACAGCCAAGGGCATAGCCGCCGTTACTTTATCTTTCTGGATCGGGGCGATTGTCGGCGTTTGGCTGATTTATTTAAATAAAAACAAATACGGCCTGAAAAGCAAGGTCGCTTTCGGGCCTTTTATGATTTTGGGGACGGCCATTTCTTTCTTTTGGGGAGAAAAGATAATCAGTTTTTTATTCTGATAAAAAATGGTACAATATAAGAAATGAAACAAAGAGGATTTAGTTTAATAGAGCTTCTGGTGTCCGTGGGAATTTTGACTTTGATAAATATAATGATTTTTGCCAGCTACCCCGAATTCAGCCAAAGAATGGCTTTGAAAAGGACAAGCGAAGAAATCGCCCTGATTGTCCGTCAGGCGCAAGTCTATGCCTTGGGCATAAAAAGGTCGTTTTCCGTCTTGGAGGATGATTATTTAGACATCGGCGTTCACTTTGATGAAAACGATTCAAAATCTCTGATTTTATTCGCCGACGAGAACAAAGACGAAAATTATGATGTCGGAGGCGGTTGCGGCGAGGCCGGCGCGGAATGCTTCCAGGAATTTAAAATAGACACGGGAGATTATGTTTCCGAGTTGCAAGTGTGCGATTCTACCTCATGTCAAAGCGTTAAAAGCGGCGGCTTGGACATAATTTATCCAAGGGCGATGTCAATGGCGAAAATAACCGCGAATAGCGGCATAACCAATCCTTCTTCCGCGAATGTAACTATAAAATCCCCTCGAGGCAAAGAAAGATTGATAAAAATATGGGTTAGCGGAGAAATATCAATAAAAGAATGAAAAAAAACGGATTAAAATTTAAAAAAGCTTTTACTTTGATAGAAACGCTTGTGGCCATAACCATTCTTTCCGCCGCCGTGGCCGGCCCGATGGCTTTGTCCATCAAGAACATAGGAATAGCGGCGGTTTCCAAAGATCAGCTGGTGGCGTTTTATCTCGGGCAGGAAGTTATTGAGTATGTAAGAAATGTCAGAGACACGAATATTTTGGAAGAGTCTTCCGTTTGGCTGGACGGGCTGGAAAATTGCAAGGTAAACGATTCGGTCGGTTGCTATGTGGATGTTAAAAATAATACGGTAACAGATTGCGGAACAGGTTGCCCCAAGCTTGATTTTAACGGGGTTAATTACACATACAAGACTGACGGAACAGACGGTAATTCTATTTTTACCAGAACCGTAAGAATAGATGATACTGTTGGAGTTAGCGGCGATGAAGCCAAAGTCAGCGTTTCCGTAAAATGGACGGGAAAATACGGCGGAAAAACTGTGAATTTGCAGGATAATATCTTTAATTGGAGATGAAAAATAAAAATTCAAAAATAGGCGGGTTCACTTTGATAGAACTGCTGGTCGCGCTGGGGTTATTTATGGCGGTGATGACGATAACCTTGTCGGCTTTTATCAACATGATGGACATCCAGAAGAAAACGGAATCGTTCAGGAAGGTGAACGACAACTTAAACTTCGTTATGGAGGCAATGATGAGAGAGATAAGGGGAGGCAAAAACTATTGCCAGCCGGCGTGTCCGGAAGGGACAATTTCTTTTACCGATAAAGACGAAACAAAAACGATTAAATACGAATTAAACGCGGGAGGATACATAGAAAGAAAAGAAGACTCGGGCGGCGGAATCAGAATGACTTCCGACGGAGTTGAAATCACCCGCCTTTCTTTTTTGGTTTCGGGGGAAAAGACATACAAGTCGGGGGACAGGCAACAGCCGCTGGTTACAATATCCATCGGCGGAAAATCGGGAGAAAAAGAAAAACTGAAATCAACGCTTGATTTGCAGGCGACGGTTTCGCAAAGGAAACTGGATACCTGTTTGATTACGACAGGAGAAGATTGTAAAGAAGAGTAAAGTTTGAAAATCTAAAAAATGAAAAATCAAAAATTAAAATCAAATTCCAATTTTATTTTGAGCCGAAAGGCGAACGGTTTTACGCTTCTGCTCTCGCTGTTGGTCGTCAGCGTAATTCTTTCCGTCAGCTTGGGAATCTTTAACATTATGACCAAGGAATTAAAACTTTCCGGCATAGGCCGGGAGTCGCAAATCGCTTTTTACGCCGCCGATGTCGGCATAGAATGTTTTTTTTATTGGGAAATTAAGCACCCCAATTTGAACGACAGCGCTTTTAAAGATGATTCGTCAGACACTATTAAATGCGCCGACAGCGGAGACATCGCATTAAGCGATGCCGATGAAACAGGAAATAGTTCTTACTCCTTCACTCTTCCTTTTGGCCCGCCGACCAATTATTGCGTTAGTGTTGATGTAAAGAAAGATTATTCGGTAAAAACCATTACCACCACCGTTGAATCAAGGGGCTATAACACCGCCTGCGATTCCGGCTCTCCTTTCAAGGTGGAAAGGGCGATACGGCTTGAGTCCGTCAAAATATTGGAAGAGTAATAATGAAAAATATTAAAATTCGCCTTAAGAAACTTCGCCAAACGATAAACCGTCATCGCTATCTGTATCATGTTTTGGATAGGCAAGAAATTTCTGATGCCGCGCTGGACTCGCTCAAACATGAGTTGGCGGAGTTGGAAAAACAATACCCCCAATACGCCAGTCCCGATTCTCCCACCCAAAGAATCGGCGGAAAACCTTTGGATAAATTCGCCAAAGTCGTCCATAAAGTCAGGCAGTGGTCTTTCGGCGACGCTTTCACCGAAGAAGAAATAAAGGAATTTGACGAGCGAGTGAAAAAAATGTTGGCCAAAGAAGTCCCTGCAACATCAAGGTTTAACCTTGCCGCAAGGTTAAACCTTGATGTTGCTTATGTTTGCGAGTTGAAAATAGACGGATTTAAAATCGTTTTGACTTACGAAGAGGGAATTTTGCAAACGGCGGCCACTAGAGGCGACGGAGAAATCGGCGAGGATGTGACGCAAAACGTCAAAACAATTGAAAGCATCCCGCTTAAACTGGAAAAGCCGATAAATATCGTGGTGGAAGGAGAAATTTGGATGAGTAAAAAGGAATTTGAAAGACTGAACAAAGAGCAGGAGAAAAAGGGATTGCCGCCGTTTGCCAATCCCAGAAACGCCGCCGCCGGCTCCATCCGCCAACTGGATTCGTCCGTTGCCGCTTCCAGAAAACTGGACAGCTATATTTACGACATAGCGCTGATTGAAAAACAGGAAAAGAAATCATTTTCGGACGACTTCCCCGTTGTGTCCGAGAGGGAGAAAATGATTTCTTTTCCTGTTTTTGCTTTAAAAGAAGGGGGAGTCAGTTTTTCCCTCTCGGACAATGAGGGGGAGTCGTCCAAAACTGACTCCTCCTTCTTTCTCCCCGAGACGCAAATCAAAGAATTAGAATTATTGAAAAAGTTGGGATTTAAAGTGAATAAAAATTACAAACTTTGCCGAGATGTGAACGAAGTTATCGCTTACTGGAAAGAATGGCAAAAGAAAAAAGACAAGGAAGATTATTGGATAGACGGAGTGGCGGTAAAGCTCAACCGGCGAGATTGGCAAGAAAGGCTTGGCTATACCGGCAAGGCGCCGAGATTTGCCATTGCTTTTAAGTTTCCGGCCGAGCAGGCGACGACCGTTATGAAGGATATTGTCGCGCAAGTCGGTCGAACCGGAGCCCTTACGCCGGTGGCTCATCTGGCGCCGGTTTTGGTGGCGGGAAGCGTTGTTTCCCGAGCCACTCTTCACAACGACAGCGAGATAAAAAGACTGGGGCTTAAAATTGGCGATACGGTGATTATTCAGAAAGCGGGCGATGTCATTCCGGAAGTTGCGCAAGTTTTGAAAGAAATGCGGACGGGTAAAGAAAAAGAATTTAAAATGCCGGAAATTTGTCCCGTTTGCGGCGGTCAACTGGCGCGGGAGAAAGACAGTCCGATAATAAGATGCGTTAACAAAAATTGTTCCGTCAAACATCGCCGGGCTTTATATTATTTTGCTTCCAAAAAAGCGATGAACATGGAAGGATTGGGTCCGAAAATAATTGACGCGCTTCTGGACAACGGCCTTATCCGGGACGCGGCCGATATTTACGATTTGAAAGAAGGCGACTTGGAACCCTTGGAAAGATTCGGGGAAAAATCCGCCAAAAATATTGTCAGTTCCATCAGCGAAAAAAGAGAAACGACATTGCCAAGACTTCTGACCGCTTTGGGGATTTTCCACATCGGGGAAGAAACGGCGGAACTCCTGGCCAAAGAAACTTCCCGTTCCCGACAAGCGATGTCGGGAAAAAAGGCGATTAAATTTTTAAGTGAAATGCCGGTTGAAGAATTGCAAAAAATTGACGGAATAGGTCCGAAAATGGCGGAAAGTATTTTTAATTGGTTTAAAGACAAAAAAAATAAGGTCCTTCTTGACAGATTACTGGAAAGAATTTCCATTATTCCGTCCCAACCATCCAAATTATCAGAGAACGGCAAAATCAGAGGAAAAATTTTCGTCTTGACGGGGACAATGGAAAACATATCCAGAGATAAAGCCAAAGAAGAAATAAAATTAAGAGGAGGACGGGTGAGCGAATCAGTGTCCAAGAAGACCGATTTTGTGGCGGCGGGCGCCGAGCCGGGCTCAAAATACGACAAGGCCAAAAAACTGGGAGTTAAAATAATTGGCGAAAAAGAATTTTTGAAGTTATTGGGATAATGTGTTACCATAAAATTATGCTAAAAGATAAAATAAAAGCGGATTTTAAAGAGGCTTTTAAGGCCAAAGACCAAGTGAAGTTGTCAGTGCTGAAAATGGTCAATTCCGAAATCGGCAACGCGGAGATAAACAAACGAACCAAACTGATAAAAAGCGGACAAACGGAAAATATTGAAATCTTATCCGCGCTTAACGACGAAGAAGTTTTGCAAGTAATTGGGAGAGAAGTTAAAAAAAGGAAAGATTCCATTGAGGCTTTTGAGAAAGCGGGAAGGTTGGAGTTGGCGGAAAAAGAAAAAGCGGAAATGGCGGCGCTTATGGCTTATATGCCGGAGCAACTAACGGAAGAAAAAATAAGGGAGCTGGCCAAAAAGGCGGTGGAGCAGTCTGGCCTGCCTGCCGGCGAGGCAGGCGCTAAAGGAGAAAAAGAGATAGGAAAGGTTATGTCGATTCTCGCGCCTCAAGTCAAAGGCAAAGCGGACGGCGCTCTGGTGAACAAGATTGTAAGGGAATTGCTTGGGTAATTATGGAAATTGAAAAATTGGCGAAATTAGCCAGAATAAATTTGTCCTCCGAAGAGAAAGAAAAGCTTCAAAAAGAATTTGAAGCTATTTTGAAATACATCTCCGCGCTGAAAGAAGCCGATACGGACGATGGAGAGAATGGTTTTTCCAAAACAGAAACATTGAATGTGATGAGGCCGGATGAGAACGCTCACGAAACGGGAAAATTCACGGAGGATTTGCTTGAAGGAGTTCCTTTTTCGGAAAACGGCTATGTAAAAGTCAAACATGTCTTTGAATAACCTTACAATTAAAAAAGCGCGAAAACTTTTGGCGGATAAAGAAATTTCCGCCAAAGAGTTAGCCGCTTATTTTTTGAAAAATATTGAAGAAAAAAACAAGGACATCAATGTTTATTTGGAAGTGTTTGACGACGCGTTAAACGAAGCCGAAAAATTAGACAAGGATGGTATCGGCAACCGGCCGCTTTGGGGCATCCCGCTGGCCGTTAAAGATAATATTTTGATGGAAGGAAAAATTTGTTCGGCCGGTTCCAAAATGCTTCAAAATTATAAAGCGTCTTACGACGCTACGGCGATAAAAAAGCTGAAATCGGCCGGCGCCGTTTTCTTGGGCCGGACCAATATGGACGAGTTTGCCATGGGCGCTTCCACCGAAAATTCGGCTTACGGAGCGACAAAAAATCCTCATGATTTAACCAGGGTAGCCGGCGGATCTTCCGGCGGCAGCGCCGCGGCCGTGGCGATGGACGGCTGTTTGGGCGCTCTTGGTTCGGACACCGGCGGTTCCATCAGGCAACCGGCGTCTTTTTGCGGAATAGTCGGGCTTAATCCGACTTACGGCGCCGTTTCCCGTTCCGGCCTTATCGCCATGGCCTCCTCTTTTGACCAAATCGGCCCGATGGCCAAAACGGTTGAAGACGCGGAAATAATTTTCAACGCCATAAAAGGCAAAGATTCAATGGACTCAACCTCCAGGGACTGCCCTTTATCATCCAAGGGTAGTCCTTGGATTAGCGGAGGAAAGTTGAAAATCGGCCTTTTGAAATACGATAAAAACGGAGTGGACAAAGAGATAAACGAGTCTGTGGAAAAATCGGCCAAAATTTTCAAAGATTTGGGTTATGAAATTTCGGAAATTGAACTGCCGAACATAAAATATTCCGCGCCGTGCTATTATATACTCGCGCCGGCCGAAGTTTCTTCCAATTTGGCGAGATTTGACGGCGTAAAATACGGTCTTTTTAAAGAAGGGAAAAATTTGACGGAAGATTACATGAAAACCAGAGAAGCCGGCTTTGGTCAGGAGACAAGAAGAAGGATAATGCTCGGAACTTATGTCCTTTCCGCCGGCTATTACGACGCTTATTACGCCAAAGCCCAGAAGGTGAGAGAATTGATAAAAAAAGATTTTGAGAGAGCTTTTGATTTGAAAAACGGCGGCGTTAACGCCATTATTTCCCCGGTTTCTCCGTCGGTCGCTTTCAAAAAAGGAGAAAAGGCGAACGACCCTTTAAAGATGTATCTGGAAGATATTTTTACCGCGCCGGCAAAAATGGCCGGACTGCCGGCGATGTCTATCCCCACTCGCTTCGCTGAAACTCCGGCGAAGCGGGCAGGACTTAATTCGGAAGGTTTGCCGATAGGCTTGCAGATTACCGCGCCCAGATTTGGCGAGAATTTATTATTTGAGATAGGAAAAAAATATGAGCATGATACCTCAAAAAGTAAGATGGCTTAATTTGGAATATCTGTTTGATCAGCTCCTTAATCTTTTAAGGTGGCTTTGGATTTTAATCAAGAAATTGATTCTTTTGCTGGCCGATGTTCCGATAAAAGCGTATTTTATTATCGCCGGTTTTGTCTTTATCGCCGTTATGGCTTTCCTTTTCTTTAAACTCCGCAAACTTGAAAGAAAAATCAAAATCGCTTCCATGGTCAGCTTCAAAGAAGAGGAAAAATTGCCCCAAGACCGTTCCGGCAAATGGAAAGATATCAAAAACAAAATCAATTCCGACAGCATTGAGGATTGGAAAGAGGCCATTATTATGGCGGATTCAATCTTGGACGATATTTTTTCCAGAATGGGCTATAAGATGGACGGGCTCGGGGAAAAATTGAAGAATATAGAGCCCAGCGATTTTGCCAGTTTGCAAGAAGTTTGGGACGGTTACAAAGTCAGGTCAAAAATCGCCCGGGAAGGCGCCCGTTTTGACATATCTCATGAAGAAGCCAAGTCCGTTCTAGCTAAATACGAAAAAGGTTTGAAAGAGTTGAAGTATATATAAAAATAATCTATATTATAACAGCCTTGCCGCGTTGTTGAGGCAGGATAGCTCAGGTGGTTAGAGCGTGGCACTCATAACGCCAAGGTCG
>Ga0209211_10001286_pt1 | contig 47950 bp, 44 predicted proteins | sample RifGroA2_FD_183992 | JGI IMG/M metagenome (GOLD analysis project Ga0209211, IMG submission 183992) | Groundwater microbial communities from Rifle, Colorado, USA - Groundwater A2 (SPAdes) (version 2) | ecosystem: Environmental > Aquatic > Deep subsurface > Groundwater | place: Rifle, Colorado...
CCAAGAAGTTTACTTTTTTCAGTTTCGAGCAAAATAATACCAAACTTTTGTCATCTGTCTTGGAAAGAGCAGAAGACTTATCTTTCGCCCTATCTTTTTTTAGCGGGGCCGATCTTGTTGCGCCATTTATTAGAGGTGTTACCAAATTACAACTGTATATAAAGCAACCAAGTGATATTGAACGCTTCAAAAAACTCTTTGATTTTCAGGAAGTTGCCAACGGAGCGAATGTTGAGCTGTATATTCCTTATGACGAAGGTGTGTTTTATCAGACACAGAAAATTACTACCCCTTTTGGAAAAGACATTCCAGTCGTATCGAATATCCAATTGTACATGGATCTGTTTAACAATCCGGCTCGTGGAGTTGAACAAGCGGAACATCTGAGAGAGTTAAAGTTGGGCTTTTAATATTTATAACTATGACACAAACACAAAACGATCGCACTAAAATCACATTTGTCTCAAACATTGCTGACGTTTCATTGTCTTACTTACTCGAACTGATGATTGCTCTTGGGTCATATCGCGAAGGACTGGTGCTAGTTGGCGGTTGGGTTCCATATCTTTTGCTCAAAGAATATCAACCATCCGATGTCGATTTTCGACACGTTGGCTCAAAAGATATCGATATTGCTGTTAATCCAAAACTTGTTGATGAAAAGGGCTATTCTTCGATTCTGGAAATACTTAAACAGCACGGCTACGAGCCAAAACTAGATGTACAAGGAAAACCTGTTCAACACTCGTTTGTAAAAAACGTGGTCACAAGCAAAGGGGATGAGCAGATCCAGATTGATTTCTTGGGACCGGAATATGGTGGCACTCAGAAAAATAAGCGGCATCAACGCATCCAGGAAGATTTCTTAGTTAGAAAAGTCAGAGGTGCTGATGTGATGTTTGACCATACTGTCGATGTTGCTCTTGAAGGTAAGTTGCCAGATGGTGCTGAAGGTAGAACAAATATTAAGATGGCTGATATTGTAGGCATTATGACCATGAAGGGTATTGTGATTGGTTCCCGCTACAAACAGAAAGATGCCTACGACATCCATAGTTTGGTCTTATATTACAAATCTGGTCCTTACATTGTTGCCGAAGAAATCCGTCCTTTTAAGGAACATGGCTTAATCAAGGAAGCTATTGAATCTATTCATGATAAATTCCGTTCTCGAGAGGCTGAAGGTCCAAGTTGGGTGGCTGATTTCCAAGAAGCGGCCGGTGAACTTAGGGAACAAGTTAAGACCCAAGCTTATTTGCAGGTTCAAAGATTTTTAACCGCTTTGTATGAACCTCCTCAACCTCCTAAAAAAGAAGATGTACAAGTTCCTGACGATATTCCTGTCTTAGATATTGAACCTGGTGTGGGCAGATCCGGTGGACCATCTGGTTACTTCGTTCATTTTCAAGCGATTAATACTGGTGATAAGGTTGCAATTGATTGCCATTGGGGTATTCGCGGTTTTGGCTATGAACGGCGATCTCCTGAGGTGTTTATCCTTCGACCAGGAAAGAAAAAACAACTTGAATACAAAATCTCTGATGAGCCTGTCTTTAATGAACCAGTTCCAGAATTAAACATTTTCTTTGAGTATCAGAATAATAAGGGCGTAAGTTTCTTTACTAGACGCGAATTAGTCTTGGAAAAAGTGCCGTCGGGAGCGTTTTATAACATCACTAAAGTGGGTCAGTTTCATCCTGCTGTCGTCTTAACTGATTCAAAGATACGCAGGATTAGTGAGCCGTATGTGCCACAAGGAAATTTTACGACTGAAGTTATTGTTGATGTTGAAGTAAAAGGAAAGATCAAACAAATAAAGATGGGGTTTGCCCCAGGACTTCCAGGTGTTTTTGGATTTCTTAAAGGTCAATTTGTCCATGATGATGAAAAAGTTAAGGCCGCTCTCTCTGAATTAGCACAAAGAAAAGTTAGGAATATGTTGCGAACAGATAGTTTGAACGACTACATCTTTTCGAGTGACGATTTACCAGATCGAAATAAATCAGGCTTTGATGCTTATGTAAGCCTTCGCGACTCGTTAGATAGATGATAGGAAAAAAGTATGAATCCGCCCGACTTTACCCTCGATAAAATCAAGTTTGCCACGGACGGACCGACATTTGAAAAGGCCATAGCTTTGTATGAAAGTGGCAAGGTAACTCAAGTCGAAGAAGGTATTCGATCGTACACAGCTATCGTAATGGGCACAAAACCATATAGAGTCTCGGTGGAAGCGCGAAACTTTCGATACGCTTCTTGTTCTTGTTACTTGGGTAAAAACGACACGTATTGCAAGCATATGTTGGCGCTGGCAATTTGTGTGGTTCAGGACGGAAAGCCGTTGACTGTCAATGATAAGAAGTTGGTGCAAAACCCAGCTTGTAGCGGAAGGTTGGGAACCTTATCAGACAGCGAGCTACTAGCTATAAAAGAGACGATTGCTGCTGCACTTCGCTATATCAAGGCCTATACCGGTCCATCACGAACTTGGTTTGCTTACCAGAACTCGCTTTCCGAAGGCTGCAATCGGCTGTCTACGGTTATTTCCGATTTGCCGGTAGGTACTCAAGCAGTAGAGTTGTTGGTTGATTTACTCTTGAGATTGGACAAGAAGTTGTGTACTGGCGGAGTAGACGACTCTGATGGTGTAGTTGGCGGTTTTATTGAGGAAGTGGTGGGGGTATTGCAGGAATTTGCTAAGTTGGATCCGAGTTGTTTCAACGCTTTCGATAAGTTGAAAAATCGAGAAACATGACTTAGTGTGGGCAAGCGTTTACAATGTTTTAGCTATTCCTATTGCCGCTGGAATCCTGTATCCCCAGTTTGGCATTACCTTGCGGCCTGAATTTTCTGCCCTTCTCATGTCAGCGTCGTCAATTATTGTTGCTGTTAACGCTGTTCTATTGAAGCGGGCAGAGAAAAACTTATTAAGTACATGATAGAATGTTTTGACTCCTTGGTCATATTTTGTTTAACTCGGCAATAAGCTCGTTGTTCCTCACCGCCATTTGGACATCATCCCTGACAAATTTAACGATCCCCTCCTTATTAATTATGACGTAACTGTGCCCGGGAAACTGACCTTTATGCATTGATGAAGGGAGGGTTAAGACCCCGTATTCTTGGGAAACTTGCCTGCTGCTGTCAAAAAGTACTGTAGCCCCCGCAAGCTCCGGCATTTTATCCAGTGCCTGTTTCCAGTCATCTTTAGGATCGGCCGTAATGTTTAGTACTACAGCTTTGCTTTGCAGCTGAGTGTCCTTGCCAAAAGCAGAAATTTGATTCCAGCAGGCCGGATAACACATTAACCCCTCGTTAAAGAAAAGAATGACATTTTTGCCTTTTAGCTCACTTAGCGTAACCTTTGTTCCATCGTAGCTCTCCAATACAAAATCAGGCGCAGGTTTGTCAATTAGGTTATTAAAAATAGCTGCATCGACAGGCGCCCCTCCGTGATGGCCCGCCATAGAATCGACTTGTGCTTTCTGGGTTGCCTGGGTGGTAGAGACCTGATCACTTTCACTATTTATGTTTATTTGTACATTATAGTTACTAATAAGTAGAATCAGTGCCAAGACCACAGCGGTACCTAAAACTGCAATCAATCTGGCTTTAGTCATACAAAATCACCTCCTTTTCTTTAAATAGATAAATTGTTTAACAGCAAAATAAGTCACAAACACAGCGGCGCCGACAAAAATAATTGCCCAGGCAACTTCTGGGATAAACTGAGTAACTTGGCCTATAGACTTGATGAATTTTGTAAGATATATATTTAGCGAAACCTGGTATGAAGAATGTGAAGTGAGCTGCTGGGTTCTTGCAAGGTATATAATAATAATTCCCAAAACTAAAAACATTAGCCCGGAAAACAGATTAGCAAAAGTCAAACTAATTTTTTGACCTAGTACAGTGTAAAAAACACCTTTTCTGAAGGCAAAAAACTTCTTGGTAAAATCAACTTTGTCCAGAAAAAAGGCAGTAACAAAGAGGGGTAAAACCATCCCCAGCACATAAGCCAGGGTATAAACTCCCCCTAAAAAAACTGACCCGGGAAGAGCCGATAAGGTTAAAACTCCGGCCAGTACGGGAGCACAGCAGGTGGTAGCAACGGCGGAAAATATACCTAGAACATAAACCGACATAAAGTCCTGCTTTTTTAACTCGGGATGAACACTGAAAGGTAAAGAAAATTGTTGGCCCAAAAGCAAGGTTATACCTAAGAATATTAAGAAGATCCCCCCTATAAGGAAGATAGTGTCATGATACTGACTAAATACTTGAGTAAGAAATGATACACCAAGACCGATGGGTAGGAAGATAGATAAAATACCAAGGAAATACATGAAAGTCATCAAAAATACTGTAGCCTTTTGCTTAAAAATTGAAGCAAAATACGTGGGCAGTAGGATAGTGATACAACAGGGTGCGAAGAGTGCGGCGATACCTGCAAAGAACGAGGCTATAAATGATGCGCTAATTAAGAGATCCATAGCTAATTTAGTGGCAGGTCTTGCCGGTTTGTTCGGCGTCGTCCGTTTCTTTGTGGTCATGGCCGCCATGACCTTTCATCATAAATACATGCATCAAAGGGCAGGCCAGAAAAATACCAAAGAAGAGTATGTTTGAAACAGAGACTTTAAAAACCGTGACTGCTATAACAATGACCGCCAGAGCCACTAAACAGATAGGCAGCAATTTGCCCCAGGTAAGTTTTAGAGAACCCATTTAAAACTCCTTTCAGCAACCCCGCCAACACTTTTAACCTTTAACTCAACCGATTTAGGTTTTGGGGAGACGGAGTTAAATTTTATTACGCCACTGCGATGATGACCACCAGGTGGTGAGCCTTCCCAAGACACGGGCTTATATGACTTTCCTTCGTCATCTACAAGTTCTGACACCGCAACCATATCGCTGGTTAATTCTTCGGAATGGGTATCCAGTACAATAGCAAAATCCCAAGCAACTAAATCTTCTTCCAAACTACGCGGCGTAACAGCAATAGAAACAGGGCCGTTAGCGCTCTCTTTTGTTTCCAAGCTTTTGCTTTCGCTTTGGGTGAGCTTGGTTGCATGGATAGAAAAACTGCCCTTGATGGCGGCAACCAGAATTATAAGTAATAGAATTATAAGTAATATAATTATAAGTAATATAGCAGTGAGAGTAGCTGTAGTTCTTTTCATTGTTGGTGTGAAACCTTTAAAACTTTATCCCCTATATACAGTATTCCTAAAAGGTTAAAAAATAAGCCGATCCAGAAAAATTGGACTTGATACTCACCGATAAGAGTAATAATTCCTGTTACCCCCAGGACAGGCAGGATATTGGTTAAATAGTGGGCGCAGCAGGAAACCATGGCTGTGGTTGAGGTTGCTCCTGTTGCGGCTAAAACCCGACCAGTTGACGGCTGATGTTTGATGATACCCTTGAGGTAGCTGTAAAGACCAAATTGAGTTCCAAATCCTAAAGCAAGGCTAAGGATGTAGTACCAAAATTGAGTGAGCTGTTCCCAAGTAAACTTCCATCCTGAAATGAGAATTAAAACTAAAGAGTACACGGTTAAAAGTGCCAGGAATGCCACGATTCCGCGGGCTACTGATTTCCATAAAATGCCTGGGTAAAAGATTAAATTACTCATTAGGTAAGTTTAGCATAAAAGATACTACATTGTGTAGTACCAACTTGTACTAGCTTATTTATAATTCGAGCGTAAAACTACCTGCATAAGCTGGTGGTTGTTGATTAACATTGTCCGCTAACCTTACAAATATAGTCTGTCAACTGTTGTTTATCCAAGAAACCAAACGCTGGCGGCTTTTCCACTCCTTTGGCAGTAAAAACAAAAGTGGGAACACCAGATATTTTATACTTTTGAGCATCTTGAGCACAAGAAGCAAGTCCGTACCACTCCACATAAAAAAGGTCGCCATATTCGGGCAGTATTTGGTCTAAAACTTTATTCTGAGCAACGCAGTAAGGGCATGTTTCTGACTCGAATAACTTAAATTTTAAAGGTGCGTTGGGATTACCGGCTTTAATATTGGGGCAACTATTTGCTCCCAATTCAATTTTCTCGCCGAACTGCTCTGTAACAACCCTTATGGGTTTATCTGCCATTTTTTCGATTTGGGTGATTTCTTGGCTGGTGTTTTTAATGCCCAAGCTCATATAAACATTAAAACCGACAAACACTGTTGCAAGTACTACTAAAAATAGTGGTGTCTTTTTAAAGATTTGTTGTTCCGTCCAGAGAATCTTTGGCAAGTTCACATTTTTAGTCCTTTATAATGAAATTACCTGCAATGCTAAATAAATTAAGTAGACACCAGCTATCAGAATTAACACTCCTGCACTTTTTTGAATCATTTGTATGTACCTTGTTAAAAACTTACGCATTGCACTTTTTGATAGGGACGAGATAAGAGAAAATACAATCATTAAGGAAGACATTGCCAGAGCGTAGACGGCAAAATTAGTGATTCCTCCAAGGATCCCTTTCTGGGCTAGGGATTGGAATACAACAAGCAAAAAAATTGGCAAAGTACAGCCTAAAGCTCCAAAAGCATAAGCAACGCCAAAAAGATAAAATCGTTTCGCCCCATTTGAATTAGTTTGAATGACAACCAATGGCCTAATGGCAAATTCATACCCAAGCAGTGTTGACAATCCCATAAATATTAAAAGTCCTCCAGTAACAAATTCTATCCAAGGGAATACCGGAGCAATAAGGCGGCCAAAAAAGGAAAGGATGATACCAAAAACAACGTAAACACTTAGCAGCCCTAAGCTTGCAAAACTGCCTGCCCTAAGACCAAAAAGAAGTTGTTGTGTTTTACTGCTTTCTCCCGTTTCCTGTTTAACATAATAGCTGACGTACGCCGGGATTAAGGCAATGCTGCACGGAGCAAAGAATGCTTGCAGGCCTGCCAGGAACGAAAAGGACAACAAAACCGGATCCATACCGCCATCCTTTCATTTTTTGGTAAGTTCTATACTTATAGGAAAAAGTTTTTTTCCAAAGGAAATAACCTGTCCATTTAATATCCCGGATGAACCCATTCTCCACATTAAGAATTGATTGAATAAGAATCCTCCAATAATTATGCCCAAAAGAAGTGCATTATTTTTAGGGCTTGCGTAAAATGGCACTTTGATATCCGGCAATTCTTTTGAAGTATTAAGTTTAGATAGCTCTTCTTCCGAGATGAAAATATTTTGCAAAGAACGGCGAAAGAGAAGGTAAATTATCCCCCCAATTATTAGGAAACCGCCCAAGAACAAGAAAAAATCACTGTAATCAGATAAATTGCTCATTTTGCAATTCCGTGCCTTCCATCGGGGCCTGCACCCCCATGTAACTCGTGGGGCAAGGCACTCTCATTTCCTACGGCTAACAGATAATCTTCAAGCATTCCTTTTGGATACCACAGAGCATACCAGCGATGTGATTCGCCAACCAGCTGCTCGTTAGAGTACTTATCACCATACTTTTGGAGCATAAAGCGGTATAAACCCCGAACTGCTTTTGCATGGGCACAACCGCAGTTTTTATTCATTGTCACATTATTAGGTTTACCGCAACAGTAGCTACAAGTCATCATAGTAGAGATAAGTTTTTGATACCTTGCTTCTTGCTCGGTTGACAATTTTATAGCTGTTTCAAATACCCCCCATTTCTTTTGGGCGTTGATAGGATCATCAAAAGAAACATCCTCGGGAGCATAGAAAGGTTTACCGGTTGCAATCATTACAACTTGGGCATCTGCGAGAGCATTCCCACTATTTGGGTTATCCAATACTTCTGTAATTGTTGGCCATTCAGCAAGCAAAGTAGTTTTGCCGTCAGGATTTATTTTAGGGGCAATAATCGTGTAAGTGATTTTAGTTTGTACACCCAGTAGCTTTGCTGCAAGTCCTCTGTTTAACGTCATACCCATAGCCGCAGCAACCTGGGACATTAGAAGCTGGTTAACAAGCAAAAGTCCTGCTAGAGAAAAAATAAGAATTTTTTGTAGCGGTATAATCACAATTCTTTGATTCATAGTTGTTGTTTTGCCCTACTTGGCGTGGGTGAGGTTAAATCCTTATAAACTACGCCTCTTAGTTGCTGCATCTCTCTAAAAACATACCAGCCATCTGACTCAATTGTTCCTACATTTTTCCAAACACCTTTTAAATTGGTATATTGATCTGCTTCGGGCGACATCAAGACAGTAGGAACCGATATGATCTTATACTTAGTTATCAAACCTTGGCCTTCCACTGAAGAAACATCAACAGTTCGCTCAGAATTTAAGGCAACGCCGTATCCTTGGGTTAAGATAGGTTTTTGTGTCTCGGATACTTTATAACAGTCAGTGCAGTTTGAATCAGTTAGGTATATAAGATCAACGAGTCCCACTATTTGGCCTTTAGCCAAGTCCCTATATGGAAGGGGCAGATTTCTGGCAATATAAGTTTTGTCATTCTCAACTGTGCCAAAATTTTGCCAGGTACTCTTTGCATTGTCATACAAGTCAAATTCGGGGGAGAAAATAAAAGCAGGCACTTTGGTAATCTTATATTGGTTAATTACACCCTGCCCGTCATAAGAATTCCAAGTAAATTCCCTGATTTCCTTTACTTTAACGCCTGTCTTTTTAAAATAATCCACCAGCGACTTCACGTCTGCGCACTTAGAACAAAATGGATCAGTAATTAGTGTGGCTATGACTCTGCCCATCTCTTGTTTGGTCTCGGTATCCATAAAAACCGGCGATAGTTTTGTAAAGATAAAGGTGTTGTCGCGAACTTCTCCGCTCTCTTTAACAAAATTTTCAAGGCTATTTTTAGTCACTTCTCCTGTCACAAAATATGTTGGAACTTTTTTGATAGCAAATTGCTTTATAAAGGCGCTGGCTTCCAAGGAATCAAAAGTTAAGGTCTTTTCTTCTTCCACTTTGACGTTTTGCTTCTTAAAGTTGTTAACAGCAGTATTAACATCAAAGCAGTCCTGGCAATTTGGGGTAGTTAGTTTAATAATCTTTACATTAGCAGGGCGGGCTGCTTCTTTTGCAGCTGTAATGTTTTTATTAATAGCAACGAGGGTTTTGGTGGAAACGAGCGCCCCAATAACAGTGGCAAGAAGTGTGATAGCCAATATCAGCTTTGGCCACGCAACATTTAGCTCCCTATCTTTCCTATTCATAATACATGATGATGCGTGCTTTACGCTTAGCATCCCCCAACCATCGATTGTGGCACATCTGCGTTGCTTCCTGTACCAGTTCCACCGTTTGTGGTTACAGCAGCCGGAACAGCCTTTGCCGAAGTTGAACTGGCCCTAGAGCTGATGCGCACTAATTGGAAAGTTTGAAAAAGAGTTATTACTGCAATGAGTCCTAATACCACAATTTGTATATTAGGCTTAGGAACACGCAACACTACGGTATTATTTATAGAAGGGCTTTGCCCTACCAACTGATTTTCTGTCATAAGTTACTCCTTTCTAATTTGGTTACTACTTAGTGTAGTAGATAAACCTCTATTTTGTCAATAAGAAACTGATCCAGGAAAAATGCAATACAAAAATAGTTTATTTAGCCATGGGGTTAGATATAGTCACATTATCGTTACATCCCTCTTCAGGTAAAAACGGATGCGACGGAATATAGGCTAGTGACTTTTCAAGACTTGGGCAAACTTGATCTGTTGAACATAGGAAATAACTTGAGTTGCTCATTGAATCCGTATGAAAGGCTCTAACCGGTGTTCGCAATAAAAACAAACTTACGAAAAAGAATAAAAAGGTTGTTGCCAGACTTGCCAACGAAGGCTTAAATTCATGCTTTTTTCCTGGATTTACCAAACGATGAATTCTAATTTCAAAGTAGTCGGATCCAGATATATTGGAGACAGCAACGAAATCTAACTGCGGTGCAGCTAAAATCTTTTTAAGCGCGCCACGCAAAAAAGCGGAATTTTGCTGGCGGCTTACTGCCCACTGATCCGCTAACATTTCATTGGCGGCCTCTATATTCTTATGTAGTTCTCTAAAAATAGGTAAGAAGAAAAACATAGAGGAAAACGTTTTTCCTATAAGTACCTTAAATGGGTCTCTGCTTAATAGATGGGCTTGCTCGTGAAGCAAAACTGCTTCCAATTCTTTAGTAGTCAGTGATCCAACGAGGCCTGTGGTGATCACAATAACTGGGGAGAAAATACCACAACAAAAAGAGACTAGGTTTTTATCTTTAATTAAAACCGCTTTCTTAAGATTTATGTTTTCTAAAACTCTTACTAAGTTTGAGGATAAATCAACTCTATTTATAAGTAATTTTCTTAGGAAGACACGTGTTTTAATAAGCTGTAACAAAAAAGACGCGATACCTATTACCAAAACAACTCCTATTGCTAAAATAAGCGCGTTTGGAAGCGAGCGGGGAACTTCAAACATAACAGTAGAAATATATTTCTGGCAAAAGTAGAGAGCTTTTGAGGTAAGTAAAGGGAAAGCTTTATATAAAAGAGCGGTTACAATTGAGCTAACGGTTAGTGCGGTAAAGGTCAAACAAATAAAACTATAATTAGCTCTTTTCATATTTAATACAATACCAAATTCTTGCTTTAGTCTTTGCTGAGTATTTTTAGCAGTTGCTGCCTTTTTTTTGGATCTATTTTCTGAATCTCTTTTACAAAATGGGTAAGTGCTTCTTCACCTAAAGTTGCGACTGCAGATGAAAAAATACCATGGACGGCTTTAGCAATAAACTGTTCCTTTGTTACCTTCGGTTTATACAGATAGCTTGGTCCGTTAAGACGTCTAACCAAAACACCTTTATTTGCAAGCCTTGCCATAATAGTCATTACGGTTGTATAGGCAATTTTCCGCTTTTTTTCAAGAAGCTTTGTTATATCTTTAACTGAAGTTGTGACCTTTTGACGCCAGATAATTTCCATAATCTCGGATTCTAGTTCCCCTAAAACTTTACCAGTGACTTTCTTCTTATTCATACTACTAATGATTGTAGTACCAAGCACTTATCTAGTCAATCAAGCGATGTTTGAAAATCCCCGATGTTACCTGGAGAAATCACTATTGATTATGGTCCACGGCCCCAAACAACCGGAGGATTTGGTAAGATAATAGTAATATGAGAAAGTTTATCTTTAGCTGCTTAGTAATGCTTCCAGTTTTATCATTTACTTCGTCAACGCATATTCTTACTGCGGAGTCTTCGAATCAGCAAACAATCGCCGCAGATGATCATACAGCTTTAGAAGAAGCTGAAGGAAAAGATGTTTGGGATAAACTCCAAGCCAAACAGCTTGAGTGTATAGACCTCACCGACAACAACTATGCAGTGCTTGGTGAGTATTTTATGGGTCAATCAATCGGTGATACCCAAAGACATGCCGTTATGAACCAGATGATGACTAGCATGATGGGTAAAGAAGGAGAAAAACAGATGCACATAGTTATGGGCAAGCGCTTAAGCGGCTGTGATACTTCAACCCAAGTACCTTCAAATGGGGTAGGTTTTGTGCCAATGATGTGGATGATGGGTGGCTGGGGCAGTTTTGGTATCTTGGGCTGGCTTTCAATGCTTCTTTTCTTGGTTCTTCTAATCCTGGGGGTAGTTGCTTTAGTCCGTTATCTTGCCCGTTCAGGACAAAGTAGGGAGGATAAAACTCCTCTTGATATTCTCAAGGAGCGCTACGCTAGAGGAGAAATCAACAAGAAGGAGTTTGAGGAAAAGAAGAAGGATCCAAGTTAGATCATAAATTAAGCCGCCATCGCACCCAAAAGGGGGTTATGTAGTATATAACGCAGCTTCTTGAAAAAGGTTGCGGTTGGCTAGAAATGAATATCTCTTGACAAATCGTTTCAACATGATACGATAATATGTATGGATGAGACGATATTAACCGCCAGGCAAAAATACGTTCTTAATGTTATTAATCAATCGGAAGGACTCCTTAGGGAAGAGATTCAGCAAAAAGTTTCTAAAGCATATCCCGTTTCAAAGCCAACTGTTATAAGGGATATTCATGTTTTATTGATTAAAAAACTGGTTAATGTAACAGGAAAGGCTAGAGCTACAATATATTTTCCCAAAGTTTCAAACCCGCTTCTTCGCGAGTTTAACCTTGAGAGATATTTCGCCGATGATCCAGACAATAGAATTGGCGCCAAAAAATCATTTGATTTCGAGATATTTATAAATTTGCATGATTTATTGACACCGGAAGAAATAAATTCTTTACGGAAAGTAGCATTAAGTTTTAGAGAAAAAACGCTTAAACTAAGTCCTGACCTTTTGAAAAGGGAACTGGAAAGATTTGTCATTGAATTGTCTTGGAAATCATCCAAAATTGAAGGCAACACTTATACGCTGCTAGAAACAGAGTCTTTAATTAAAGAACAAAAAGAAGCGGCCGGTAAGAGCAGGGATGAGGCAGTGATGATACTTAATCACAAAGCAGCTTTTGATGAAATACTAAAAGCTAAAAATGATTTTAAAACTATTTCTGTTTCAGGAATTAATCAGCTGCACAATATTTTAACTAAAGGATTGGGGATCTCTTTTGGTATCAGAAAACAAGCAGTGGGAATTACCGGAACAACTTATCATCCTCTTGATAATGAATATCAGACAAAAGAGGTTTTTGAAAAAACGGTCAATGTTGTAAATAGGACTAAAAGCCCTTTTGAAAAAGCGTTGATTGTTCATTTTATGATTCCTTATATTCAACCGTATGCAGATGGTAATAAAAGAACGGCCAGAATGCTGACAAATGCGATTTTGCTGGCTTACGATTTATATCCACTTTCATACCGCAGTGTTGACGAAGATGAATTTAAAAAGGCTTTAGTTTTGTTTTACGAGCAGGAAAGTATTTATGAAATCAAAAAGTTGTTTATAGAACAGATTAAGTTTGCCAATGAAACTTATTTTAGATGATTTTAATCTGTGGCGTGAGAACTGTCCAAACACTGTCGGTCATAACACCTAGCACAAAAGCAATATACTACGCGGTTTTAGAGTAGCAAAATTACCACTTGGCGCAGCAGGTTTCGCCCCCGCCCCCGCCGATTGGCTTGTACCCAGTTTTGGTGCACGGCCAATTTGGAGTGGAAACATGCGGATCCGGGGAGGCTATGCACTTATAGCTACAGCCCCACGAAACGCCTGTGCCCTTCCAGGCAAGATTACTTGCTTCATCAAAGACAAAACCGGTTGCACACTTAACTTGCTGCCTAGGTATTGGACAGCTTGAAGGTGAAACGGTTGCACTTATGTCTTGAGGCACGTAGCAGGAGTATGAAGGACTGCCTCCCCCGCTAGAGCCGTAGGTATTATTTAGCTTAGTTCCCGCAGCGCAAGCGCTGGTGCTAGATGGGTAACTAGTATCGGCTACACAGCTGTAAACATCTTGAATTGGGGAATTGCCCATGGAACCGCCCTGGTGGCAGAAACCGCCTTGATCGGTAGTACCTTTGGTAAAGTGGATGGCACAACCGGTGAGTAAAACCGGAGGAATCACCAGTGATGGCTTGGATGTAGGAGTTGGAGTAGGCGTCGAGGTTGGTGTGGATGTGGGCGTAGAAGAGGGTGTGGAAGTAGGTGAGGGCTCCGAGGCTAGTTCATCTGCGTCGCATATTTTATTTTTGTCTTTATCTAAACAGCAACCTAACCCAACCTTGATATATGGATCTTCACATGTAAGTGCTTCGTTTGAAAGAGTTTGAAAAAGCTGCTTAAAGTCGGTGTGGGTACCTACATAAACCGCGACTAAAACAAGTATTAGGGCAAGTAGCAGTGTGCTTGTTTTCATACAAAGTATTTACCTGCATATGATTCTAGGCTTCAAATTCGTAATGTCAACAGGTTTGTATAGGAGTAAGAGTAATGGGCTACTACTCTGCGGTTTGGCAGTTTGCAAACGTTGTTGCGCCATTTTCAGTAATAAACGCCGTAGCGCCTTTAGTCCAAAAAACGAACGACTCGTCAGCTTTAGCGTAGCGTGCGCCCGAAGCAGACAGTGCATGTGAAACCGAAATGCTTCTATTGTCGCTTAGAATCAAGTCAACATAGGTATCATCTTGCGGATAGAAAGTGGCGGTAATAGTTTTTTTGTCATCACAAGTAAAAACGGTGGTGGTGGAAACTGCGGCAGTACAGTACTGCTCCCAGGTTCTTAAACACTTTTGTTTGGCTTCGCACCATGAATATCCGGCGGCAATTAAGCATCCGCTTTCATCCTTTTGTCCACCAATAATTTTCTCGGAGGCTATACTAAATTGCGCGCTTTCGGCAGAAATAACCTGCCCACCCGAACCAGTGGGTGAGCTATGTATTGCCAAAACGTAACTGCCTTCCGGATACATGCTAGAGATAGTCCACTCCTTGCTGCCTGTATCCTCAAAACCAGTAAATACCACCGGATCAAATTCCTGACCTTCCGTTTGTGCAACCACCGGAGAAACTTTTCTTATAGTGATGGATATAACATTGTCTATTGGAACGTTTTGGCTAAGCCACTTTATAGTATAGGTATATCCGGTAGTCCACGTATCCTGAACGGCTGGGGAGATAACTTGTAATACCGCGGTTTCTTGGGGCTTGTTACTATAGCGTCTAAAGATATAAGTCCCAACTGCAACAACGAACCCCACAAGCAAGAAGGCACTAACCAAACTAAAATTTAGTCGCGACTTTATATCCCAATGCATGTACCACATACATATTAGCACTTTTAAGAGGGGCCGCGTCCCTTGATTAAGCCGCGGTGGTTTATGTTAACTCTCGGGTGTGTCACCGTAGATGATAACTTCGGTCCCCAGGTTGTCTTCTGAAGCCACAATGCTGTTGGCGTTTTCGGGCAAAGCCGGGTCTGCCCAGTCAAAAAGAAGTGCTGCTTCTTCGGTTTTCATATTGACACAACCGTGTGACATAGGATGCCCAAAATTATCGTGCCAATACGTTCCATGTATTCCAAAACCCATTGATTTAGCCGCGTTATCGCCATAGAAAAACATTGTGTACGGAACGTTTGGTAGATAGTAATAAGTACCTAAACTAACGGAGCCTCCCGCCATTAACGTATATTTGAGCTTATTCCAAATGCGGAAGTTGCCGGTGGGGGTTAGCCCCCATTTGCCCGTGGACACTAAAAAGCTGTAGACCTTTTTATTACCCTTGTACGCATACAGTTTTTGCTTGGTTAAATCCACTTCAATGCGCTTTTTGGAGCTATCCTTGCCAAGCACCGAGGCAGACAAATGCTGGGTGGGTGCATAGGGAGGAACCCGCATGAATCTATAGTCATAAAAAGCCAAGCCCGCTTTTGGGTTATAAGTCCCATCCTGGGAAAATGAGTTGGCAATTAGTGTTGGCGACTTGGCCACAAAACTTCTTAACAACACCGGAATGAGAAAGAGTGACAATCCGAAAACAGCAATTAGCAGAGCAATTTTTTTCATAACCTATTTTAGTTTAGCTAAAACCTATTTTAGTTTAGCGAAACTGGAATCTATTGCAAGAGGTAAAGTATTGACGAACTCTTTACATGTAGTGTACGATCAGGAGGTGGAAGAAAATACCAACACTCAAGCGCCGCCACAGAACGCAACTCAAACACCTAATGCAACCCAACCAGTGAACGCACCTACACCACAAAGTACAAAAACGTTAGTAACTATTTTACTGCTTATTTTTGTTGGACCCGTAGGGTTTATTGTTATGTGGGTTTGGTCGGGGTGGAAGGTATGGGTTAAACTACTACTTACCTTTGTGGGTGTTTTGTTGGTTGCAGTACCTATTGTTGCGGCTGTTGCTTTGATAGCGGTCAACCCTAAGGGGCAGCTTGAAAAAGCTAGGCTGCTGGAACAAATTGACTCGTCAACTAAATTGGATAGCAACTTTAACCCGGATGGCGATTATAGACAGATATTTGCCGATTCTTTTATGGACGCTTGCACCACAGGTGGGGCTGAAGAAGATTTGTGCCAGTGCGTCCTTGATGGGATTGAAACCCAGCTCACCGACGAAGAATTTAACGCCGCGCTAGCCAGAGGCACTTCCATTATGGAGTCAGAAGATTTTGCAAAACTCGTTCAGGCCACAACCACGGACTGCGTTATTAAGTACGCAAAGTAACAAGCAAATAACTTAAATGTGACACAGCTAAAAGAAGTGCTAATATAGCACAATGCGCGTTATATTCTTAAATGCGTGGCATGGAAATCTAGGTCAGCAGTTAAGGACCTATCTAGCAGATGAAGCGGCCAAAACCCAAGTATTTTGCTTTCAGGAATGCGACGGAGAAATGGGTACAATCTGCTGTGATACACTCAAGGATTTTACCAGTTTCACAGCGCATAAAAAACTAAATGACCGTGAAGATTTTATGCAGGCGGTGTACGTGCATAAAAAAATCTGGCTGGAAAACCAGAAAATCTTGTTTGCCAAAGATACGGAGCTAGGTTTAGGACTTAGTTTTGAAGCGGCATATCAAGGGTCACGGTTTGGTATATGCAACATTCACGGCATTTCCAGACCGGTTGACAAAAAAGACACTGCAGTCCGAATACAACAGTCAACCAAACTAATAAAGCATATAACCAAAATGCCCGGCATCAAAATTTTAGGTGGTGATTTTAACACGCTGCCAGATGAAAAAAGTATTACTATGTTTGAAACTGCTGGGTATAAGAGCTTAATCAAGGATTTTGCCGTAAACACAACCAGAAACAGGTATGTGTGGGAAAGATACCCAAAGAACAAAATGTATTACTCCGACTATGTTTTTGTTGAAAGGGGTACGAAGCTAAAATCGTTTGATGTACCTGGTATAGAAGTTTCCGATCATCTGCCTATGGTGGTGGAACTTTAAGCAGGTTGGTGGCGTTTGGGTTGGTATAACAATATCTTTCAGGACCGTCCCCAGGTGTTGTATACTTAAATAGCTATGTCCTCTAGAAAGATATTAATTCTTGGTATAACCCTGCCTTTACTCGGCGCCACGGTGTACTCAATGAAATACGCAGGCAAACCATGTGGCGGGGAAAACGCAAAGTCCAGAGAATTTCAGTGCCCGCGGTTTTACGAGTGTGTACCGGAAAGCAACGAGCCAAATGCTTTAGGCGGCTGCAAATTTATGCCAAACGGGCTAAAGTTTACCACGACGCAAGTAGTGGGCAATGAAGTTATTACCACACCCCCGCAAAAAGACCCTGCCGTTGAGTACGACCAGCAAACCCAAAAAGCTAAACGGCTGGCTCTTGCTCAAAATAAAGTGGGTTTTGAGCTATTAAAAACCAGCACCTACTTAGACGAAACAAATAGCCAAAATATAATTATATCTCCAGTCGCTGTAACTATGCCATTGCTCGCCTTATACGGCTGGTCGCAAGGCCCAACAAGAGACCAGATGACAAATGTTCTCCAAATTCCCGGTTTTAGCGTAGTTCAACTTGACGAGGCAGGACGCATCCTATTAGAAAGACTAAATTCTCGACAAGAAGGTGTGAGTTTAACGCTTCTCGACTCTTTATGGCTTGATGATAGTTTGAAGCTTAAGCAAGTTGCGGTTGAAGACATTTTGGGCGATTACGGGACCTTAACTGAAACGGTAGACTTTGCCACCGCCGCTGAAGCAGTAACAATAAACAATTGGGTGAACGGCAATACCGCAGGCAAGATATCAAAAGTCGTACCAGAGCAATTAACCAAGGAAGCCGCTGGTTATGCGGTGAGTGCGGTGTATTTTAAAGGCTTGTGGCGTTATACATTTAATCCCGAAAACACTGTTGCATTCGACTTTGTAAAACAAAACGGTGAAACTAGCAAGGTGCAAGCAATGAATCTGGAACACACTGCGCTGGCTTATCTGGAAAATGACCTCTTTAAGGCCGTAAAGCTGGAATACGGGAAAAGCGGCAAGTACATAATGGTTGTTATGGTACCTAAAGATCAAGGATTAACTAAGCTACTTGGCAGTCTTGATATAGATAGTTGGAACGGCTGGCTAGCCTCATTCAAAAAAGTTCCGGTTAGGCTAACACTGCCAAAATTTGCTGCAAGCTACTTAACCGACACCGCCCAGCTATACAAGAATACCGGTTTAACCCTTCCGTTTGGCGCGTTGGCAGATTTTACACCACTGATGGAAGCAACAGACCCGCTCAAAGGACCAGAGAAACTGTCTATCACCAGCGCGCCGCACGCAACTCTACTAGAAATCGGCGAAGAGGGCTTTGGCTCACCTCAACCTGTCCCGGTGTTAAGCGAGGAAGAGAGAGCTAAACTCAAGGACTACGTCGATCCAGTCACATTTGTTATCAACAAGCCGTTCTTTTTTGCCATTCTAGATTCGGAAACTATGGCAAACGTTTTTGTGGGTATTGTTAGATCGTTGTAATTAGGCTAAACTCTTACTTGGAGGCAAAATGCAAATTAGTGACATAGCATCATTTGTAGGGCTAACAAAACGAAAAGAAGAGCCAGCTGCTGTTTCTTCAACGGAGGCTGCAGCCATAGACCCAAAAAACTACGGCGAAAAACTCATAGAGTTTACATGGACCGCCAATGATAGAGTTATAAAAGAAATAACACCAAAAGCGGCGAAGACTATAATTATAATTGCTGTTTCCGTTTCACTCCTTTTTGCCCTTATGCAGGAGTTTGTTTTGATACTCGTTATCGCCAGTACCGGCTTTTTAGCTTATATGCTGTCTAAAAGTCCGATAATACAAGTCAACCACAAAGTAAGTACCCATGGCCTTTTGTACGCAGGAACCCAGTTCTATTACTGGCATGAACTAACCCAGTTCTTTTTTAAACAAGACGGGAGCAATTTGTTGCTGTGCGTGGATACAGTTGAGAAAATCCCGGGCCGTGTGTTTTTAAGTATAAAACATGAGGATAGGGAAAAGCTCAAGGAGCTGTTTGGCAAACGCTTGATATTTCGTGAAGAAGAACCAAAAAGCTTTGTGGACAAAGCCTACGGCCTGGCTCTTTCGAAATTCGATCTTAAGTAGAGCGAGTCACAAAACATAAATCCAAATCAACGGCTGATTAAATACAATAGGTCCGATAGATTTACGTTGCCATCAAGGTTAAAATCCCATGGCTTGACCTTTACGTCCGTTCTAGTCTCCTGACTTAGCACATTAGTGCCGGAAACCTCATAAGTGAGCACTAGCTTAGCACCCTTGGTACTGCCTGCGTTCACATCGTACCACTTAACTTCATGTTGACCCGCACATGTTGGCCCTACAAACCAGAAAGTTAAATGCGCCCCGCCCTTGAGCCCAGAGTTGGCGTCAACTAAATGCTGAACCAGCGAGCTTAAATCTGAACTCTTAGCCCATGTACCGGATGCAGGCCAATCAAGACCTCCGGATGCAGGCCAGCGGACACCGGCAGAGATGTCGCCGGGGTAAACCTTTGTTCCGCCCGGATCCGGCCCGATATTTGGCCTATCCCCCGCCGATCCCGCCTTGCCGGCGTCGGAAGAGTTGGAGACAAAAACCTTTAGGTGCTGGCCGGAATCCCAGCCATCTGTGCCATTAGAAAGTACCTGTAGCTCTGTTGACTTAATTTGCGCGCCCGAAGGAATCCCGTCACTTGGCAATTTAAATCTTACGCCGCCCCAGTTGCATCCGCCCCATTCACCTGTAAATAAGGTGTTATCTTTTTCCCCATTGACGTAAAAGGTTGACCGATCAATTTCCCAGTCGTTGGAGGCAGAACTCACTTGCAGGTTAAGGGTTTTAGTCACTTTGGTAGGTGCAGGTGTGGGAGTTGCCGTGGGAGTGGGGGTAGGCGTTGGAGATTGCGTTGGGATTGGGGTTAACGTCGGCGTAGGCGTGGGTGTAGACGTTGCCGTAGACGTAGGAGTAGGTGTTGGCGTAGGAGTCGGCGTTGGGATTGGGGTTACCGTTGGTTTGAAGGGCGTGTCGCCACTCCAGGCGGCACCATTTATGGTTCCATTATTTCCTTTAGCGTAGTCTTTAACAGTTGATCCTTTGCCTTCATTAAACTTCCAATAGCCAACCAAACCAGACTCGCTGCCTGTAAGTTCTGTATTCATAACTTCCCTGATTTGACTTTGTGACAGACTCTGATTATAAACACGAAGCTCATCGATATTGCCATTAAAGTATTTTTGGGCGGCAGATAAACTCCTACCAATAGTAAGTACTGTTGACGTGATGTTTAGCCCGGATGGTATAGGCAGGGCAGGGAAGGCGCTATTTACTAGGACACCGTTTTTATACACCTTGAGTTTGTCACTGTTAGACGACCCACTGCCTGTGTAAACAACTGCTATGTGAGTCCATACGTCATTAGCCAAAACAAGGTTTGTAGTTGCCAGGTATGCCGAGCCCAAATCGGTTTCTCTGGAGATAAACACATACAATTCCTTGGAGTTATTATTTTGAGTGCGAATTGCCCAACTATTGTTTTTGTCACTTCCCGCACTTGTCCATTTAGATATATGGGCCACTTGAGTCGCACTCTTATAAGGCTTCACCCAGTACATAACGGTAAGTTTGTCTCCGGTATCATAGTCTGACTTGCTGGGAACTGAAACATAATTGGACTTGCCATTGTAATACAGGGAGTTGTTACCACTGTCAGAAGGTGTGGGCGAGGGGGTAGGCGAGGGGGTAGGCGTTGGAGTGGGAGTGGGAGTTGGGGTTGGAGATGGCGTTACTGTTACAGCGGTGCCATAAATAATGTCATCGATCACACCGTTTTGCCCGGATGAGAGAGAAACGGTTACACTAGAGGCTGACGTTGTCCAATTAGTGGTTAATACTACAGGAGTGTTTGCGCTTATACTCCCAGTCAATGTTATATTCGATCCATCGCTTATTGAGTAGGTGGCAGCACTGGAAGAGCTTAAGGTGATCTTTTTCAAAACTTTGCCTGTTGGCAAAACAAAAGACTTTGATGCGCCCGAGGCAAAATAGCCAACACGCACCAATCCGGCCCACGAAGTATCAAATAACCATTGTCCTGTCCCAAAGTTTACACCTCCGAATACACCGTTTATTGCTTCACCGGGGGTGGAAAAGTCATTGAAGCTATAAAGCGAATCTGAACCTCCTGGGGTGGGTGTTGGTGTAATACTCGGCGTAGGCGTTGGTGTTAACGTGGGAGTTGGTGTTGATGTTGGACTTGGTGACGGGGTTGCCGTTGGTGTCGGGGTGGGGGTTGGAGTGGGAGTAGGCGTTGGAGTAGCCGTAGGCGTCGTGGTGGGCGTAGGTGTAGGTACAACTGCACCGGGCTTGCTGTAATATATGTCATCAATTACTCCATTTTGTCCTGACGTGAACATAACAGAAACTACGGAACCCGGGGATGACCACCCCGTAACAAGATTTACCGGGACGTTGGTAGAAAGAATCCCATTTAGAGTCCCATTTACACCATCGGAAACCGAATACTCTGACGGAGTGGAGGAACTCAAGGTGATTCTTCTTAATACCTCACCCATAGGTAAAGCAAAAGATTGACTGGCACCAGACGAGAAGTAACCAACGCCTCTAAGGCCCGCCCATAACGTGTCAAAAGACCATTTTCCCGTTCCAAAATATATGCCGGCATATGTACCATTAATTGGTTCTGCCGGAGTAGAGAAGTTATCAAAGCTATAAACCACGTATGACAAGCCTCCGGGGGTAGGAGTTGGTGTCGGGACTGGTGTTGGTGTTGGGGTAGGCGTAGGTATGGGCGTAGGTGTTGGAATACTAGTTGGAGTTGGGGTTGGTGTTAACGTGGGAGTGGGACTAGGTGTTATTGTAGGCGTTGGGGTCGCGGTTGGAGTTGGCGTAGGTGTAGGCGTCGGAACAGGTGTGGGGGTTGGGGTAGGAGTGGGGTTTGTAATTGTGATTGTCCTTGGATTAGACGTATCAACGGTTGTGGCGCTCCCAACAACGTTGCTCTTTGCAAAATACGTAGGATCGCATATTCCAATCAAGCAGGTATTGGACCAAGCATCAGCCTGCCATGTAGATACTGTTGAGTACGCTCCATTGCTTTGCAAAACAAGACTCAATGGATTAGGAGTGGGTTGATTCACAGCATCTGAATCAGGAAGTCCTGTAACAGACTTTCTGACAACAGTGTTAATCTGTTTGCCAGTGCAGTCTCCCGAAGCAAGAGATGTTATTAAGACATTAGTCCCTCCAATAGCCGTTGCCGCCCCCCAAGAAACGCCGGTCACAGCGCAAGGGATGGGAGTGGGGGTTGGAGTGGGGGTTGGAGTGGGGGTAGGGGTTGCACTGCTACCCCCTAAGGTACCGTAGTAAGCTGTCATATCCCAATAATTGCTGGTCTTGCCGGAGAAAAATGCTACTTCAATAAGCTCGGGCCTGTTCCAGCCAACAACCGACCATTTAACAGAAACGCTTGCGTCAAAGGTTTCACCGCTTGGGTGCGAGGCAAAAAGCTGGGGGGTGGACCAGGAACCGCCGGAAGTTTTTTTCATGAAACAGATGTCGTCAACTGAAGTACACGGCGCTGGATTTAGGTAATAACCGTGACCAAGTAAGTATGCAGTGTTATCACCAGACACTGCTAAAGCAGGGTCGTGCGTATATATAGAAAGTTCTTGATCAGTCCAACCTTGCTGTGGCGGTGATGTAGTGTAGTGGACCCGGCCATACTCACCGGTGCTATCCGCAGACTCAATGTATGCTAGGTGCTTGGTTCCGTCTAAAGAAATAACTAAACTGGGACCCTGATCAACGTTCAACCCAGTATCCTGCTTTACCCAAACTGATACATTAGAACCACTAACAATTTCTTCACCACCCCAACCCGACGCTTTTTTAGTCTTCGCCAGGATTCGAGCGGGGGACGTGGCTTCGGAAATCCAAGCCACAGTGACACTATCGTCAAGCGGGGACACTGCGAGCGCGGGGTGATTAGACTTTCCCCCCGTATCTAGCTGAACGGGCCCCTCGACCTTTGTAAGGGTGTTGCCAAAGCCGTTATAGCTGTAAGAAACGTAGCTAATGTGATCCCCCACAGACCAATATGAAACATGCAGGACTTTATTTTTATCAAACAATCCCGATACACCGGCGGTTCCCTGGTATAAAGTTGTCCTTACCGGATTACTTGAGCTTATAAGTATAGGGGACCTAAACGAGTTGGTAGACAAATCAAAAGGAAAATCATATAACTCGCCATTGGTTAGATTAGCCAGGACATGTACAAAAGCCGCCCCATCATAAACGGCGTCTACGGAGATTGGATATGCGGCTGCTGTAACGCTTTTTGTGCCGTTAAAACCGGAAGATGCTGACGGAACTCCCGGAGAACTTGTCCATCTGGCGATAAGTGTGTTATCCCCACCGGCTTTCCCGCTAAATATGTAAACCAGATCATTTGAAGTTCTGACAATCTGTCGGGTAATCACATCGGTAAAACCTTGGCCAACACTGAAGGACCTCATTGATACATTCCCCGAGGGAGTTGGAGTCGGTGTAACGGTGGGGGTGGACGTTGGAGTTACCGTCGGGGTTGGCGTCGACGTTGGAGTAGGAGTTGAGGTAGGTGTAGGTGTAGGTGTTGGAGTAGGACTTGTCACAGGCAGTAGCCTGGGACTCGTTGTCTCAACTGCTGCTGCATCTCCAAGTATGTTGCTTTTTGCAAAATAGGTTGGATCGCAGGTACCAATGAGACAAGCATTAAACCAGGTGTCTGCCTGCCACATAGATATTGCTTGGTAAATTCCCCCACCCTGAAATATTAGATTCGTTGGACTGGGAAGTGGTTGGTTAACTGCATCAGCATCCGGGAGCCCGGTAGTAGATTTTCTAACCACAGTGTTTATCTGCTTATCCGCACACTCGCCTGTAGCTGTAGTGGTTATACTTACGCTGTTATCCGACAAAACACTCGGGGAACCCCAGGCTACACCCGAAACTACACATGGGGTTGGAGTGGGCGTTGGGGTAGGCGTAGGTGTAGGAGTGTATGGGCTTGTAAGATAAAATTTATAGGCGACGTCTTTTGCCGTTGTTACGGTAAAGGCTAGCTTGCTATCCGACCCCACGGTTATAGCGTCGGCGGCCTTAGTATAAGTACCAGCTCTGGTATCCCAAGTTTCTTGAGTATAGCCTCCTTGCGGCATGCCTGTTAATGTATAAGTGTCTGTGTCAGTTGCAGTATTGCCGGGATTCTGCCAGGTGTTGTTTTTGTTATCCACCCACACTAAGACCCTGCCGTTTACCATATCCTTAGAACCGTACGCCCTAAGATTGCTATTTGGAGAATAACCAAGAGTTCCATCCAAATCAGTCCCAAAGTCATAATGTTTGCCATTATTTACTGCCTCCCCGTTTGTATACTTTGTGTAGGCAGAATATATTTTGTAGGTGTCATATGTGCTATTCGGGTAGCTGCCGCCGGTTTCCCAAAATCTTGGGTACCACTCACCTCCGCAGGTGTAACCCAAGAGACCAACATGCGCCCATATTTGTTTGTGATAATAAGTACCGGTGCTGTCGCCATAAATTCCCGCTAATTGGGGCTGCGTAGCAGATGCGGCCACGCCAGTCTCGCCTCTAACAAAAGGTTTGGTATAACCGCCATACCAACTAGAGTAATCCTTAAAGCGCAGGTAACACTGTCGAATATTAGCTGTTGTGTCGGCCCAAATGTTGCTAATGACATTGGTGTCTCCACCGGCTTGATTAGCATACCAATGCTGATCGGAGTAGTCTAGGTATTTACCGTAAGTGCTGTTGGTATAAAAAGTGTCTGCCCAGTATGCATTGAACGAATTGGACGTTAGCAGCGGGCGCGGAGAGTGTTCAGAAATGTATTGTGCATAATCCCAACCTGCGTTGTAGCTTTGGTCGTTCAAATCGGCCTCATTTACGTATTCGACTGAATGCAAGGCCGGAGAATATGACCAGCGTGCTAGGAAGTACCTTTCATAAGCCTGCTCATACCAACGGGCGGCTTGATTAGAACCTGAATAAAAGTTATCGGGATACACGCAGTTGTTGGAATTGGTTGCAACGGACCCGTTTGACAAGAAACAGCTTAAAACGCTATCGTTTTTATGAAACAGCGTAAGTTTGTGGTAAACACCATTCTGCTCGGAAACTTTTAATACCTCATCCAAAAGTGCGCTGGCCTGTTGATCTACATAACTGTAAGTTTCCGGATCGGACCGGATAAGTATATTGTTGCCCCAGGTAGCCGGGCTAGCTTCCAAACGTTGGAACTTTAGCGAGTGTGTTCTAACTGATCCGCTGCTGCTGCCCCCAAGCTTAAAACCCACAAATACCACTGGATACGCACTGGTGATATCCGTCTCAAAAGAATAGCTGGTACATGTGCCAGAGGTTATATCATGTCCGCTAATCAGGTTTGGATTTGTCCCCTCCCAGTTTGGGCTTATTACCGGCGTTAAGATCCTACCATTTACTACTTTTGCCCAAAAACTAATTCTGTATCTGCCGGGTGTAACGGTTACTCCTTGAACGGAACCGGCGGAATCGGGAGAGAAACTAAACTTTTTCCCGTTTGCTGTGTCAACATCATTAACCGTTGTCCACGCATTGCCAAAACCCCAATTCCAGCGCATATCGTCACCAAACGGGGCGACCATGTAATTGGTGCCTTCACCGGTGGGAAACCATCGGACGAAACTCACACCACTGCTTCCCAACTTAGGGATATTTGTCCTGATAGCAGATAGGCTGTTATAGGGTTCGCCGCCACCCTCGGTATTAACTAGGGGTGCAATAAACGGAGTGCCGTCAGAAAATTCAAAGAATCTTGAATCCGTAATGCTAACTCGAATGAAGCCCTTGTTGGCAGAATCAGTAACACTAAATGACTTTTCTTCAGACTCCGCTACCCCGTAGGCATCTTCTATGGCGACTTTGTATGTCCACGTGCCCTTAGTGTCTGGTGTGTACCTGCACCGCCACTCCATTTGACCTTTTGGCATAAAGGCTGCATTGTCACCGCTGCCAACCTCCTCTACAGGCTGGTAGTAAAAGCACGGATTGACTTTGGCTTGCGCCCAATCTGGCACTCCAGGTTTTAGTAACAGCTGATTAACGGTTATCCCGATCTTGGGTGTGACACCTGAAATAGTCTCCTCGGTATAAGGATAAAATAGATTAGTGGCCGAAGTATTTGTAATATCAAAAGCAATCTCGTGTTTGGAATAGCGACCAACACTATTGCCACTGACGCTTCTAAGGGCGCTGATACGCTCACCGCCGCCTGTTGCGGGGTTTGTGACTGTAACAGTTCTAGGATTTGTTGTTTCAACAGATGCCGTATCTCCAACTACAGTGCTCTTAGCAAAATAGGCTGGATCACAGGTACCAATTATACAGGCGTTTGCCCAAGTATCTGCTGTCCAGCTCATGCTGGCTTGGTAAGTGCCGGTTCCGGATGGTGTTAAGCTCACTGGACTAGGTGTTGGTTGATTGACTGCATCTGCATCCGGAAGGCCTACTACCGATTTGCGGACTGTTGCTGTAACCTGCTTGCCTGTACACTCGCCTGTTGCCGTAGTAGTGATGCTTACGGGAGTACCCGACAAAACAGATGAGACTCCCCACGTAACTCCGGTAATTGCGCACGGTACCGGAGTGGGTGCGGGGGTGGGCGTGGGAGTTGGGGATCCATCCGAGGGAGCGTCTATAATTGCAACCAGCTTTTGAATGTAGAAAAGGTCACCCACTTTAAAACCGGGAACATCTAAATACTTAAGCAACTCCTCTCGTGTGGGTCTGGTAGAAGAGTTACTTCTGTCATAAACAGATGCCATGGCCTGAAGCAGGGTTGTGTCATACATAGGCTGATGAACGGCCTCATTTATGGTGTCATTGAACCCTGGAACAAACCAGTAAGGTAACGTCCTGTTATATTCCTCTAGCGCCTCTGAAAACTTAGTGTTGAGACTTGAGCTTAACTCCTCTATCACCTCTGGCGCCAAGTACAGAAAATTCCGCGAGGCGTTGTAGGCGCTGCAGTAGTTCTCGGGATATGAGGAAGGTACGTTCTTAGTAAAATTAGAAATCCTTTTGGTTTTGAGGGTTTGGTACGCTGAGTTAATTGTACTATCAGCCGTTAACCCCGCGCGTTCCTGAAGTCGCATATACCCGTAAAAGCCGCTAAGGTACGCGTTGTGAACAAAAGGAAAAGTAGCTAAGAAAGAATCTGCTGGCACGTTTCTGCTTAGACCAGACTTAGTATTGTTAAAAAGTGTCAATGACTCGGCTTGAGTCATATTAAGCGCTACAGCATATTTCCAAAGGGCATAGAAGTTATACGGCGGCACTCCTGTGTTGCCGTTCTTGTAGGACCAACCGCCGAACTCGTATTCCCCACGCCAATTTGTTGGACCCCAAGAGGATCGGTCGGCATCAGTCTCCGGAGGCAGGGTAAACCACTCGCGCTGGGCGCCGCTCCAGCCGATGTGCCCAAAAGAACCGGGGCTATAGGAAGCAAGCTCGCTTTGCAGATACGTTTTTAACTGACTGGCTTGAGAGGCTGTAAGGTACGGGTACGCGGTACTTAAAGCCCAAAACGTATCGCCGGGGTTGTGAAAATAGTCAAGCATATCAGCCCCGCAAGTTGAAAAACTTGGCCCATCAACATGTCCAGAGCTAAAATAACCTGGCCGAAGGTGACCAGCAGAAACCATTTTTTGTACCTCATCTGCCAGTTTTTGTTTAAGAGTATCCAAACTAACCGACGGGTTAAAAGCTGCAGCGTTTGTGGTTTTAGTCTTGGCCGTTGATAATTGGGTGCCGGTGGAACGATTTGTGGGACTAAGAACCAGCAAAGACCCACCCTTGTGCATATAAACTTTGCCCTTATAAGGAATGGGTGGATTGCCATCTCCATTTCTGTCGTAAGACCCATTAGGACCGAAGGAACCGCGACTAACCCCAAACCATGTACCGGTGCCAGTTTCGCCATCTAAGCCATCACGTGTAATCTGGTAGTTTGGAAAAGCTGCTTTGGTTGGTGGCCACGAACCATTGCCCTGATCCCAGTATATCCATTCGCGAGTGGAAACCGGAGCGGATATATTAGTGTTTGGTCTGGAAGTGTCAAAAGAGCCGACCTCCAAATCCTGATGCCACCAATAGTAGATAATATTTCCGCCTGCGGCGGCATATATTGGCTCATCTACAATGTACTCTGAAGACTCCGGCAAGCCAACTTCGTTAGACCCGGGTACCCAGCTAAGCATGCCTCCCGCGTTAATTGTAGTGCCTACATCTAAGCTCCGATACTTTTTTCCGGCTGTTTGATAAACTTTATTGTCCGGCAATATCAGTGAGGGGTATCTGTTACCGCTTTGACTACCCATCCAAAGGAAGGGGGCGTAATCTGCCTTCCCGTCGCCGGTAAAATCGGCCTCTTTGCCGCTACCGGCATCTAATACAAAAAGGGATCTTCGGTGCGGTTTTGAGCTAAAGTAACTTGAGATACTGTAGGCCATACATGAGTTTTTAGTGCTGGTGTTTATTACACCGTTGGAAAGAACACCAATATATGTTCCAGATGGACAGGTACCCGCACTATCACCGTATTTATTTACACCCTGCCATACCTCCCTATCTAAGTTCTCTAAATTCTTCTGACTACCATCGGTCTCGGGTATTAACCCATCTCGATAGTTGTGACTGCCGGGAAGAAGGACGTATTCTTTTTGCGTATTAGGATCTGTATAAACTACCGGCCACCAGGCCGAGAAGCCCTGACCCGGAAGCTTGTCCGATTTCCAAATCAACGCACCTGACGCAGAATTCAATGCATAAGCATAGGAATCGTTAGAGGCAAAGTATATCTTGCTGTTATCTTTGGACGCAGCTGCAGAGAAAAGAACCGGCCCCTCTGTTTTAAATTTCCAGTATTCTGAAGCATTACCCCCATTATCTTTAATGGCATACATGTAACCGTCTCTGTTACCGGCAAAAATATAGACACTAGATCCGATATCCAAAACCAAGGGATTGGTTTCAAAGCCGCCACCAATACCATCGGCTTTTGCTTCATAAGTCCAAATGCCTTCGCCAGTATCAGCGTTTACGGCATGTATTTTATGATCGAGTCCTCCAACATACAACCTTTTGGGGGCTGCAGAGAAATTGGTTACATGGTACGTTGGGGAGTGGCCCAAAGGCAATTCGGTAGCATATACCCACTTGTCGGCACCGGTGTCTGCGTCAAATGCATATAACCCTCTTGCGGTGGAAAGAAAGACCATATTATTTCCCACTACTACTTGAACTTTGTTTGGAATATAAGGACCTATAGGTTTGTACCAAAGCGGATACAGTTTGCCATCTCTTCCGTTGGAAGAGAGTTGAGCTTCAGTGGGAACCTGGTCAGCAACCCAGCTTGTACGTTGGGGGTTAGCCCCGGCCATAACCCAAGCATCTTCAGTAAGTCCAACTGCCTTAGCTACACCCAGTGTGTTATCGGCAAGACGAGCAGTAAGAAATGTATAAAGTGAGTAGGCACAAACAAACAAGCCAAAAAGCAGAACACTTAGTTTTAGATAAGATCTTAAAAACTTGATAGACATAAACACCTGGCCCACTTTAGTATACATAAAAGTGTAAGCTTGTAAAATAGTTATATGGTTTTCGCGGACGTTTATTACATACTGATCTTTTACCTTACCGGCACGCTTTTCGCACTTGCTGGCTTTGCTGTGGTAAAAAGCGTTTTCGCGGACTTTCCTGATAAAGGCTATATTCTCGCCAAAATATTTGGCTTGCTTGGGGTGTCATTTGTAATGTGGACGTTAACCTACGTGTTCAAGCTCCCCTATACAAGCGCCGCTGTTGTTTTTGTTCTTCTTGCTTTTATCACGGTTGGTGTTGTGGCAAACAGAGCCGAATTTTTTGCTGACCTTAGAAAAAACCTAAAATTCATAGCGGGCGAGGAAATACTTTTTGCCTGCTTTTTTGGGTTAATGCTTATTTACCGCAGCGCCGTTCCCCAAATAGTTGACATTGAAAAATTTATGGACTTTGCAATTCTAAACGGCCTATACCGCACCGAACAACTGCCCCCGCAGGATGTGTGGTTTAGCGGCAACACTATTAATTACTACTACTTTGGCCATTTTATTCTCACCACTATGAATAAGGTTACACACATACCGCTCTCGACTGCCTATAACCTAAATGTTGCATACATTTTTGCACTTACCGCAAGTGCGGGTTTTTCAATTGTACTAGCTCTCACCCGCAGTAGAATTGCTTCGGTGCTAAGCGGGTTGTTACTAGTTGCAGCCGGCAACATGGACCTTATGGTTAACCAGTTAATTAAGGGTAATGCCAACTATTTTTATGCCGACGCAAGAAGTCTTATACCTAATGCCATAACGGAGTTTCCCTCGTACAGTTTTATCATCAGCGACCTGCATGCGCACATTATTAATCTGCCGTTTGTTCTGCTTTTTATTGGCATTTTGGTGGCACTCGCCCAAAACATCAGTCTGCTAAAAAGTCGACTCGTTCTTTTGCTTGCTTCTGCGAGCCTCGGTGCCTTGGGAGTAATTAATAGCTGGGACTATTTTGTATATACGGCGCTAATGTTTACTGTACTTTTGATAGCTTTTGCAAGAAGTGAGAAACACTTAAAAAACGCCGTAATAAAAAGTGCGCTTTATACAGCCGGTATCGCCGGCGGTGGACTCTTGTTGTTCTTTAATTACTACCTGGACTTTAGACCCGCTGTTTCCGGTGTTGGCTTTGCTTTGGAAAGCCTCGGCCTGCAACCAACTTTGCGCATGTTCGGCTACTTTAGTTTTGGCGCTGTATCATTTATTGCCTATCTACTAGTCTGCAGAAAAAAGACCCATACCGATTTAATCGCTATCGGCTTTTTGCTGGTTGGAGTGATGCTGATTTTGCTCCCCAACTTTGTGTATCTCAAAGACATCTACTCCAAACTTAACCCACCATTCTATCGTGCTAATTCGGTTTTTAAAATCTGGTATCAGGCTTGGGTAGTGCTGGCCATTTTTTCCGCGTACGCATTTTACAAAGTTTTCACCTTTCTGATCAGTCGACAAAGCTACCTGTTATTCGTCATTTATTTTGGAGTGTTTTCTTTTATGACTTTTTGGGTTTTCAAATATCCCGTGATTAGCGTTAACTATGTTTTGGGCTCGCACTATGTTTACAAAGGTTTAGATGGCCAAGCTTATCTTAACGACCAAAGCCCCGATGATTTGGTGCTGATCAACTGGCTAAACGCGAATGTGCACGGCCAGCCGGTGCTGCTTGAGGCTACCGGCAAGTCGTATTCAAGATATTCGCTGATTTCCGCATATACGGGGTTGCCCACCGTGGTGGGCTGGGACGAGCACGAACTTGGCTGGCGCGACAACTGGCCGGAAATTGCTCAAAGGTTGGGGGATGTGGAAAAGCTATACATAAGTGACTCGCTTACGGAAGTGCAAAGACTGGTGGAAAAGTACAACGTGAAATATGTTGTAATAGGTAACAGAGAAAAGGAAAGATATGGTGAGACAGCAGGAAAAACGATCAATCAGCTAGCCAAGTCTGAAGTGGTTTTTAACACCACAAAACTATTAAGGATTGCTAAGTAAAAACACCTCGGTATTACAGATTCTGGGTTGTGTGCCCTTCTTCCCCCTCACGATCTAAAACATGCCTTATCTCATCCAGCATCGCCTCCCAAGGATGCTTCATGTTGTCCTCACTGTACTTGGGAACAATACCTGCAAAAGCAACCGCCGATTGGGACCATTCCCGATAAGCATAATCGGGGCTATCTGTGTATATAATAATTCCAACTTCTTTCAAATCAGGGCGCGTCTCGTGCAAGCGGCTCATAAAATCGCAACCGAACCTATAGCGGTAACTGCCATCACTTTCTCTTCCCCACCAAAGGTTATGATCGCAGACAAATAAATTGCAGCCGTGGGCTGGATCCTCAAAATAAGCAAGTGCCTTCTCTAAGGTGGAAAAACCTAGCACAGCAACACCTTCATCTTGCAACGCAGTTTTTAAATAGTTAAGCGTAATAACTTCTACTCTGTGTGAACCACTGTCTATTGAGTCATCGAGATAGATTAATGTCGTTCTAGCGCTCATTATGAACCCACTGAACTATGGTGACCCCACATTTGAGTATCACGAACACCATGATAGCCGATTTAGTTACTTTTGTTAAAGATTTGATGACATGTTTTCACTTTAGACAACATGCCCTTACTAAAGTGTTAATGGAAGACTAGTCAAAAAAGGTATAATATTGACACAATGTACAACTGGAATACCGATATAAACCAACTTAAAAAGGATATAGATAAGTATAACGTTTGGCGACTTGAACAGTTAATTAATTTTGGTCTTAACGGTGAAAAAATCTGCATAACTCAGTTAAAGAGATATTGGCCTAGTCTCCACATAGACCCAAAGCGTAAGCGGGTTCTGGAGTTTTGGCTCAAGTAATATGATACAAAGTATTTTAACAGCAAAACAAACATTACTAATTCGTTTATTTTCTGCTAACTCAAATATTCAGCGATATTTTTACTTAAGTGGCGGTACAGCTTTGTCTGAATATTATTTACATCATCGCCTATCAGAAGATTTGGATTTTTTTACTGAAACTGAAATTGATCCCATATCCATACAATCTTTTCTTAAATCCATATCGTCCAGGGCTGGGATTAAGAAGGTTGATTTTCAACAAAGTTTTAATCGTAACTTAATCTATTTACATTTTGATAATGAAATCGTTAAAACCGAATTTACATATTATCCTTTTACACAATTGGAACAATCCAAAACAGCTGATGGTATTAAAATAGACAGCCTTTTAGATATCGCGGTCAATAAGACCTTTACAATTTATCAAAAACCAAGAGGTCGCGATTTTATTGATTTATATCTAATAATTAAAGAAAAAGAATGGAGCTTTACTGATTTGAGGAAAAAGGCACGCTCAAAATTTGAAACTCATATGGATCCATTGCAGATGGCGAAACAGCTTTTGGAGGCTGATATAGTTGTAGATTACCCACGTATGCTTTTGCCCCTTGAACCTAAAATCTGGCAAGACTTCTGGAAACAGGAAGCAGCTAAACTTAAAAACGAGGCATTAGTATAGGTAAAGGATTTTTGTTTTATCTGGAATTATAACTAATGCTATGGTGACCCCAATGGGATTCGAACCCATGATCTTTGCCTTGAGAAGGCAACGTCCTAGCCGCTAGACGATGGGGCCGTACCAAAAAGTACCTGCTAACTATACACCATTTTAACAAAAAACTACTTTAGTTTTAGCTAAGACACTCTTTAGCCAAAGTTTCCCGCAAGTGCGACCCTAAACCATTAAAACACACATTGGCAAACCAGAAAAGCAAGTGCTAGAATATTTTTTAACACTCGGTGGTCCTCGTGCTAAAATAGCCCCTATGGCAGGAAAACGCGATTATTATGATATATTAGGCCTCCAGAAAAACGCGTCCGACGACGATATAAAAAAGGCCTACCGGAGGCTGGCCATGGAACACCACCCAGACATGGTTAAGGACGGTGACAAAAGGGCACATGAAGAACGGTTTAAAGAGATAAATGAGGCTTACCAAATACTTTCGGACGGCCAAAAGCGAAGGGCCTACGACACTTATGGCCACACTGGAACCCAAGGCTTTTCGGGCGGTAATACCGGAGGCTTTAGCGGCGGCCAGTGGGGACCGTTCTCTTACACCTATTCGCCAAACACGGGCGGGCAAAACCCCTTTGGCGACGTTGACCCATTTGAAGTCTTTCAGGACTTTTTTGGTTTTAGAGGTTTTGGCGGGCAAAGGCAACCAAAAAGGGGCAAAAACCTAGCATATGAACTGGAAATCGACTTTGCCGAAGCCGTAAAAGGCAGTCAAAAAACTATTAAAGTGGAAACCGGCCCTATAACAATAAAAATACCGCAGGGTGCCAGAGATGGCACCGAACTAAGGTTTGCCGGTAGAGGCCTGGCAGGCCCAGCCGGAGCCCAGTCCGGTGACCTTTTTATTACCTTAAGGGTGAGAATGCCCGAGGACTTTCAAGATCGCGCGGGAGATGACCTTGGCGTGCTAAAAGAACTTGACTTTGTTACCGCAACATTAGGTGGACTCGTAGACGTACCTGTAGTAGATCAAAACTCACCAACAGGCATGACAAGAAACCAACTTAAAGTACCCGCTGGTACCCAGCACGGTACTCAATTTAGGGTGCGCGGCAAGGGCATGCCCAGACTCAATGGCAGAGGAACCGGAGATATAATAGTGCAAGTGGTCGTTAAAATACCCCAAAATTTATCCCGAAAACAGCGCGAGCTTTTGGAGCAATATAGGCTCATTTAATTGACTACTTACGCAAATTCTGCTAAGTTAGCCATCATGGCAATCACAGAATTCAAGTCCGCGCTAAATCAAGTGGCAACAGAAAGAGGTATCTCTGCCGAGAGTGTGTTGGACTCCATCAAAACCGCGCTTGTATCAGCTTACAAAAAAGATTATCAGGAACAAAACAACCAACCATTTCCCGAAGATATTGAGATAACCGCGGAATTAAACCCAGAAACTGGCGAGGCTAAAGTATTGCAAGGTGACAAAGATGTTACACCAGCCGGCTTTGGCAGAATAGCCGCCCAAACAGCCAAACAAGTGATTTTACAAAAAATACGGGAAACGGAAAAAGATGTGATCCTAAAGGAGTTTAGAGAAAAAATCGGCACTATTATGACCGGCCTGATTTTTAAGGCGGAAGGCAGTGTTTTAGTTTTTGACTTAGGCAAAGCTCATGGCATCATGCCGCCTTCAGAAAAAGTTGAGGGTGAGGACTACAGAATGAACATGAAAGCAAAGGTCTTAATAAAAGATATCCGAGAAGGGCCTAAAGGAACAGAAATCATTGTAAGTAGATCGGATCCAAAATTCATTTCAAGACTGTTTGAAAGTGAAGTACCTGAAATAGCGTCCGGAACAGTGGTAATAGAGGCAATAGCCAGAGAGGCTGGCGCCAGAACTAAGCTAGCGGTGTGGTCAAAAGACGACAAAGTTGACCCAATAGGCAGCTGTGTGGGGCAAAAGGGTGTAAGGGTCCAAGCAGTAATTGCTGAACTTAACGGGGAAAAAGTTGACATAATTCCCTACTCGCCACTAATTGAGAAATACATAGCGGCAGCGCTCTCACCGGCAAAAGTTGCAGACGTGCAAATAGCCAACCCGGATATTAAAGAGGCTGTTGTTTCGGTACCAGAAGACCAGTTGAGTTTAGCAATAGGCAAGGAGGGCCAAAATGTTAGACTAGCCTTTAAACTCACAAAATGGAAAATAGACATTAAAGGCGCGCCAAGCATTTTTGGCGAAACCAAAGAAGAAAAGGATAAAAAAGCGGAGCAGAATAGCGCCAGAAAGAAATCCGTGGGTATTTGGGACAAGGACATAAAGGAAAGACGGGCCATACAAGAGAAATCACTTGAGGAAACGCCACCGGCAGCTATAGACACCCCGGCGGCTGACCCACAAACAACCGGAACCGCCACAGACACTGACACCAACAACTAGCTTTCCCTTGTAGTATAATGAAAAGGCTAATGACTGTTAGAAGTCTACTATTATGCAAATTAGTGAACCTACAGGTAAATATGCCAAAAGGCCGCCGATTGTCTCGGTTATGGGCCATGTTGACCATGGCAAAACCAGTCTGCTCGACGCCATCAGAAAAACTAACGTTGCTGACAAAGAATATGCCGGCATAACCCAACATATAGGGGCGTATCAAGCCTTTTACAAAGATAATCCGATTACTTTTATTGACACACCGGGGCACGAGGCTTTTGCCGCCATGCGGGCCAGAGGCGGCAAAGCTGCCGATATTGTTGTGCTAGTGGTGGCAGGCACCGAAGGCGTGATGCCGCAAACAAGAGAAGCTATCGCCCATGCCAGATCCGGCGGAGCAAAAATTATTGTGGCGCTGACCAAGTGCGATCTTGAGGGTTTTGACGCACAAAAGACCAAGCAACAACTGGCACAAGAAAACGTGCTGGCCGAAGATTGGGGCGGTGACATAATTTGCGTTGATGTTTCGGCCAAAACCGGCAGCAATATAGATAAATTGCTAGAGTCTATAGTTACACTTGCAGACCTAATGGAGTTAAAAGCGGAACCGAATGGTGAAATTGAAGCGTTAATCATTGAAGCAAAGGTAGACTCGAAAAAAGGCGCCGTGGCAACCGCTATTATTAAAAACGGCACCCTTAAGGTCGGCGATGAGGTGTCTGCGGGAAGAAAGACAGCCAAAATCAAGTTGCTAAGTGACTTTTTAGGCAAGCCCGTTAAAGAAGCGGGGCCCGGTACGCCTGTGGAAATACTTGGCTTTAAAGAACCCCCAAGCATTGGCGACACCGTAGTCCAAAAAGGCAGTCTGCTAGAAAGCCTTAGCCAGGAGCAAAACAGAGTTGAAATAGTTGGAAAAAACACCAAGAAAAAGGTGTCCGTGGTTTTGAAGGCCGATACGCAAGGCACATTGGAAGCCGTTAAAACAAGTCTGGCAAAAATAGCGGTGGAATCCCCAGTTGCAAACTTTTCCCTCGAATTTCTCTCTACGGGAACCGGAGATATTGCCTACGGTGACGTTCTCATGGCGGATAGTGCTAAGGGCGTGGTGCTGGGTTTTGCTGCCAAGGCAAACACCTCTGTTATGGATCTGGCTGAAAGCCACGGGGTAATTGTTAAGAACTTCCAAACAATTTATGAGCTTATTGATTACGTGGAAAAACTCCTTTCGGGGGCTCTTTCCATTGAGGAGCAAAAAGTTAAGGGGCGAGCCGAAGTGCTAAAAACGTTTAAACTAGAATCGGGGGACGTTATACTGGGCTGCAAAGTTATTGCCGGTATTTTAAAAGAAGAGCAAAAAATTTATATTTACAACAAAAACCCCGCTGACCTAAAAAAGGAAGACGAACCTGTTTACACCGGCAATATAAAAAAGATTAAAGAAGGCAAAAACGATGTGGCTTCGGTGGCAAAAGGCAAAGAATGCGGGCTATTGCTAAAACCCCAATACACGGAAGTCCAAACAGGCTATTATATAGAAGTTAGATAAACGTATGCCCCAGGACGCAAATAATAAAGTACTTATACTAACCGGCAAGGCGGGCCAAGGCCACATTTCTATTGCAAAATCGCTTGAATACTGGACGGCTCAATGGGGCTTTGAGCCTAAAGTGCTAGACATATTGCCCGGTTACATAAACACTACCTATAAAATCAATTTGAAGACCCATACCCACACCCCAATGTTTAAGATTACCGACAATAGATATTTGTCAAAATTAATGGTTAGAGGCTTCAACGGCTCCTTGGAGGAAAGAGTTGAGGCGCTGTGCCCGGACTATAAGGCTTACGGAGTAGCAATCTCCACCCACCCGCTATTGCATCCAAATTTTGCCCAGACCAATGTTATTATTCTGCCGGATCCGGAAATTCACGGCATGTATATGGCCCCCCCAAAACCCAACCACTACCTTTCTTTTTGGAAATGGGATCGGCGGTACGAACTATTAGGCCCCATTGTTAGAAAAGGCTTTTATAACGAAAGAAAGTATCAGTCCAAACAAGGGCTAAAAAAAGAATGTGGGTTTGACCCAAACAAGCAGACTGCCATAATTATTGCCGGCGGGGAGTGGATAAACAGGTCGCAAGATTATATTGATATTTTAGGTTATTCCTTTGACCCAAACACTATTGAGTTTGTTTTTTTGTGCGGAAAAAATGATAGATTCAGACAGGAAAACACGGAAAGATACAAGGGTTTAAACATGAAATTCCTTGGTTGGATGGATGACACCGAGATTAGTAGAGTTTTCCGTGCGGGGGACTTTGGTATATACTTTAGCGGGTCACAGGTAATCACCGAAACCGGCATTTGTAAACTTCCTTTGTACATATTGGACTGCATGGGGGCGCAGGAAAGCGGGTTTGTGCAAATTGTTGAGAAAAATGGCGCCGGTAGAAGTGTACGAGGAAGTTATTGGGAAAAAATTGATAAGTTAAAGGCGCTGGTTCCGCAAACGGATAGACTGTTTGAAAAAAATCTGGATAAATGGAGCAAGTATCTTATGGAGCGGCCCAAAGTTTGGGAGGATTTCTTTACTAAGAAAATACTAGCTAATGGAAAAAACGTTTAAAACCAAAAACTCAAAGGCTGTTGAAATTGTAGATATACTCGATTCTAAAGGCATGAATCTTGAGCTACTTTTTGCAACAAATGTGTTAAAGCTAAAGTCACTCCACTACGGGTACTGGGATCAAGAACAAAAAACAGATCTTGATGATATAAGAAACGCGCAGATTAGGTATACCAAAACCTTAGCAGATATGATTCCTGCAGGCGTTGAAAAAATCCTGGATGTGGGGTGCTGTATAGGGGACAACGCGTTAGTGCTTGCGAATAGGGGCTATCAGGTGACGGCCATTTCCCCAGATGCAAATCATGGCAAATTCTTTGACGGATACGATAACAAAAACATTATATTTGTTCGATCAAAGCTGGAAGATTTTGAAACAGAGGACCGTTTTGATCTAATGCTGTTTAGTGAGTCGCAAACATATTTTGACCCTGAAATCAGTTTTATAAAGGCCCAAAGGCTATTAAATCCCAAAGGCTATATTTTATTTTCCGACATGTTTGCCCTGGGCAGCGATGGCGAAAGCAGGGTAGATTTTACAGAAGAAGAGTACCTTTCTACGGCGCAAAGATATGGGTTTTCAATCGTCAGTAACACGGATATAACAGAAAAGGTGCTGCCGACTATCAAATATACGCATACTATATACAGCAGCTATGTAGATCCATCTATTAATTTGCTGGTTGACTATATAAGAAGCAGGTCACCAATAAAATTTAAGCTAATAAGTTTGTTATTTGGCAATCAACTTAAGGAGCTTTCAAAGGCAAAGAATCATTTTGATAAAAGACTTAATCCAGACTACTTTTCAAAAGAAATAGCCTATAAGAGACTTCTCATGCGAAAGGACAACTAGAGATGGGGCACTACTTGTGGGTGGTTAGATTTCCAATAATATTCGCTTACACGCTTTACACCAAGATCAAAAACGGTAGACTTGTGGGATGCAACAAGGATTATAAGGGTCATCAGGAAGAGTTTTACTCACATCCGTTGACTACAGATAAAAGTGACAAGTTCCATAAGGAACGGCAGAGGATTTCAAAACTGGCTAAAAGCGAAGGCCGAAACAAATCGGTACTGGAGGTAGGAACAGGGGCAGGTTGGCAAGCATTGAATTTAGAGCAGGCTGGTTTTGAGCAAATTACCGCAATTGATCTTGTGGAAAAACGGATAGAGTTTTGCAAAACTACGCATCCTACAACCAAAGCCGAATTCAAAGTTATGGATGCCACTAATTTAGAGTATGAAAACGCTAGTTTTGACGCGGTGGTATTTAGCGCCATGCTGCACGATATTGCCCGAGAGCCGCGTATTAAAGCATTAGAAGAAGCGATGCGGGTGGCAGGTAATACCATTATTGTTTTTGAGCCCAGATATTTTAGTAATCGGTTGCACGCACTGGCATATGGTATTGTAGGCGAGATTGTAGACGAGTCGTCTAGCTTTTTGGACTTTGTTAACCACGATCTTGACAAAGTTTTTAGTGAAAACGGATGGATGTTAACAAGCAGCGAACTTGCCTGGCACAAGATGTTGTGTATCAGCGTGTACGAGCGTATTTAGCCCCATATTGCACTCTTTGCTAACACCACCCGATAGGTTTGTTTGAAACCATTACAAAAAGAACAAGAGAAAAAAGTCAACCGGGTGTTTGGTAAGATGCATATATGGCTGATGCAATACAAAGATCAATTTCAGAAGCGTTTAGTAAAGTCGATCGCAAGGACTTTGTGTTGCCGGAATACGCGGCGGCGGCATACGAAGACAAACCGTTACCTATAGGATATGGTCAAACAATTTCTCAGCCGTCTACGGTTGCTTTTATGTTGGAATTGCTGGAAGTTACGGAGGGGTTAAAGGTGCTGGATGTGGGCTCGGGGTCGGGCTGGACCACTACCTTGCTTGCTCATCTTGTGGGGGGCGCCGGTATGGTAACGGGGGTAGAGCCAATCCCAGAGTTAGTTAAGTTTGGGCAGACTAATCTTGCTAAATACTATCCGGCACACAAAGCGCGGATCTATAAAGCGACTAATCACTATGGCTGCAAAGATCGGGCGCCATATGATCGGATATTGGTTTCCGCTTCAGCTGATACTATTCCGGCTGAACTCATGAACCAACTAAAACCCAGTGGAATCATGGTGCTGCCAGTCCAAAACTCTATCTGGAAAATAGTCAACAAACCTGCAAAAAACGGCGGGTTTTACAAAGAAGAGTATCCGGGCTTTGTGTTTGTTCCGCTAGTTTGAAAGCTTGTTAGATCTTTTCCAGACAGGTGGCTTAATTATCGGGTCTAGCTCTTTCCAGTTAACAATGTTGGTTCCTTTTGTGCTTTTATTCCCCTCTCCGGTGTAGACAACAAAGCTTTTAGCTTCCTTCATGCCGGTTATATCCTTCCAGTAATTTATGCCCCTTAAAAAGTCCATGCTAAAAGTTTTAGACGCTTTAATTTCCGTAAACACAAGTTCCCCGGCTCTATCCTCTACATAATCAACCTCGTTGCCGTTTCTATCCCGTATGTAGTAGCTTCGGTCCATCTGACCAAGGTTGGCTTTACTTTTAAGAATCTCAGAAGCTACCAGGTTTTCAAAGATACTACCCCTTAGCGGGTGCTGTCGAAGTTGGTCTGCTGTGCTAATGCCAAGCAGGTACACCATTAGTCCTGTATCCATAAAATATAATTTAGGCATTTTCACCAGTCTCTTATTAAGATTTTTATAATAAGGCCCTAGCAGATGCACTAGTTGGCTGATTTCCAGCAAACCTAACCACGCCTTAATGGTGTTATGTGACAAACCCATCTGGTCAGCTATGGAGGTTATAACCAATTCCTGCCCTCCCCTGCCGGCGCAGAACCCCATGAATGTTTGAAATTGGATTAAGTCTGCCACATTCTTTAAATCCCGCATGTCCCGTTCAAGGTATGTTTGAATGTAGCCTGGGTACCACTGCTCTGGTGTTAGGTCTTTATCGTATACTCTCGGATAGCTTCCCTTAATTGCGTAGTCTTCCCAGTTATCATAGGTTATATTTGCGCCTGCAAGTTCGGTTAAGGTAAGGGTTGGCAGTTGTGCAAGGTATATTCTGCCGGCTAAAGTTTGGGATATTTTTTCATTTAGTACAAAGTTTTGCGAACCGGTTATTACATACTGCCCCGTTTTGCCGGAAGTATCAACTATTTCCTGCAGATAAGAGAATATTTCCGGCGCGTTTTGCAGTTCGTCAAAGATTACCGGCGGTTTATGGACGCTTAAAAAGCTTCTGGGGTCGTTAATAGCCTCTTTTCTGGTGTCCGGCGACTCTATGGAAACATAGCTGTAGTCAGGAAACAAAGCCTTTGCCAATGTGGTTTTTCCAGACTGTCTAGGGCCCATAATACCTACTATGGGATACTTTTTAGACATCTCCGGTAATATTAGTCCAAGAGTTCTTGTTATCATATCAAGCATTATACCCCGTTCCTGCAGTTTGTCAATAGTATTGCAGATCTGCAGGTGGTGCTCGAAATTTACTAAATCCTGCCTGGCATGAGTTGGGTCATACTAGCAGATATGGCTCGCAAACCATCCAATTGTTGCCTTGCATTATTGAACGCCGCTTCTTTTCTTATAGCGTCTACCAACTCTGGTGTTTCCAAGATAGCTTCTACATCAGCGGATGCAAGCGCTCTTTGCTCTGGAGTTGATGAAAGGCCAAGATTAAGAACACCGGAAATTTCTGCCAACCGCTTTTGTCTGGTAAAAAGCTCATCCGGACTAAAACCTGCAGCCTGTTTAAAATCATTACCGCACCTTTGCTGAATATCAAATAAAGACACATCGGCATCCCTAATACTCTCATAATTTAAACCTTGTCTAAGTTTAGCAGTGACTGCATCCAATGGCACCCTTACACCTCTTGCAAATGCCTGCCTTCTAGAATCATGGGGTCTGTTACCTAAGGCCCTCTGTGCAAGTAAGTTTGCTTCGTTTTCCAGCATGTCAATAGCCGGCTGTACTTGACCTGCCCTCATAGCCCGGCTCGCAGCAAAAGCGTTAGCAGCAAGTTTAGCTTGTGGGCTTAGCGTATACTGCTGTATTAACCCCTCAACCCTCTCCTGCTCGGTGCGCACAAAAGCTCTCGCACCCGCTGCTTGAGCCGGTGCTTGCCTGCCCACATATTCAATTGCTACACCTAAGGCGCGATAATTTTGAAACTCCGTAATTAAGGGAAGGGCAGCGGCCCTCTCTGCGGCTAACTGGGATACCTGCATTTCACTGGCACGTATTTCGTTGTACACTACCACTAAACCCTTTTGTACGGCAGCTGCGACCTCAAAATGATCCGGGGAGTTGGGTCTCCCCAGTACGTCAAGAATATCTCCTTGGGCTAGATGCTGCTTATAGATACCCGGTCTGCCTAGCTAGGGCATTGTATATGTCATCTTCAGGTATCCTTTCGGCCGTGCCGTTGCTATTAATTCCCCTGCGGGCGCTTGGCCCTTCTACATGTGCTTTAACTAACGCCCTATCAATATAAGGTACTATGTCCGCACAAGCCTGAAGTTTTGGGTCCAACACTTCGGTTGGCGGTGGCAACACATTGCTGGTTGTAGGCATAGCTGCAGGTACCATATGCTAACCACAACTATACCAACTTTTTCCCTTAAGCGAAAATCAGCAGTATAATGCTTTAGCTATGGTATTTATTATCCTGTCAAACCAGCAGTTTGATTTTGAGCTGAAAACTAACAAATGGCATGTGGCCAAACAGCTGGTGGAAAAAGGCCATAAAGTTATTTTTGTGGACCCGCCTCTCCGGTTTAAAGCTTTAAAAAGCATAGCCTCCCCCATCGATCAAAAGAGCGACCGGCTGGTGGTGTATAAGCCGCTAAATCTATTCAACTTTAAGCCATTCTCCAGCGTGAATACCTACAGACATTTGAAAGTTATAACTAAGCTCTTGCAAAACTTTGCCGCGGACAAAGAGCCCGTTGTTTTGTACATTTACCACTTTGATTTTCCTGATCTTAGAGACTTTGTTGCCAAAGTTCAGCACACAGTAAGCGTTTACGATTGCGTGGACGAGTATGCAGCCTTTCCCGAGTATGTGAGTCGAAAGAAGGTTAGCCCTTCAGTTATTTCGTGGCTGCAGTGGGTTGACGATGAACTAAAGATTAAGCTAAACCAAAACGGGCTGCAGAAAGCGGACTGGGTAACTGCCCAAGAGAAATGGCTTTGCGACAGTGTGGGTTTGGTATTTGCCAGCGCGCCGGGCTTGGTGGAAAAATTAAAAAAGTGGCGCGGCGATGTGCACTACTTGCCAAATGCCGCGGCGATTGATAAATTTGACCACGCCCAAAAACTGCCGGAGCCTGCTGACTTGAAAAGTATCCCTCACCCGAGAATTGGCTTTAGCGGCGCTATAGATACCTATAAAAATAATATCGGTTTGATCGAAAAATGTGCCAAAATCTATCCAGACTATCACTTTGTTATGATTGGTCCGGAAAAGGTGACGGACCCAGATTTGGATCTGGCTACTCTAAAGTCAATGGCTAATGTTCACTTTTTAGGCATAAAACCGTGGGAAGATTTACCGGCCTACTTTGACTATTTTGACGCTTACTTTATTCCATATAACATCAACGACTACACCCGCGGATGCCATCCGGTAAAGTATTTTGAAGGCTTGGCCGCCGGGCTGCCCACACTGATAACGCTAAATTCGGTTAAGGAGTTTGATGTAGACGGCTATGTAACGGAGGACGAGGCAGAATTCATTAGCAACCTTAAGAAAGCGGTAACTGAAAATTCCAACAAAAAAGTCCAAAAACGAAAAGCCCTAGCCCGAGAAAACAGCTGGAGCGGGAAAGTGGACAAGCAGTTAGGGTTTATTAACGGTAAATTAAAAAGCTAGTTCCAAACCACCGGCGGCAACCGTTAACTCTTGATTGCAGGTATTGTACTGCCCTGTAGCGATAACAGAAAGATTAGCGTAAGCTGCAGCATCCGATTGGCGGCTAAAAACAAGGTGGATTGTGTTTGAGTTGGTAATTAAGATTACCCTTTTGCTGCCCGTTTCCTTACTTAATGTGGCAATACCCAAAAGAGCTTTAATTCTGTTTAGTAGCGGTTGACTTTGAGAAGAGGGCTCGCCAACCTGCAGAATCCTTACCGTACCCGCAACGGATTGGACCCCCTTGTCGCAAAGAATTTTGTTGCTGCCAAAAATCCCCACAACCGCAAAAGCAACCGCGATACCCGCAAGCCCAACCGAGCCTTTAAGAGTGAAGGAAAAAGCTTTTTGCGTTTTAATGTCCTGCAAAAGCTCCACAATTTTGTGCAAGGGATTGTTTACATGGATATCTACAAGGGTTTGGTCGTTGGAGACGTTGGAACTGCTGGAAACAAGCCCATTTAAAAACTTGGCGGTTGGCGATGACTTAGCAAAGTGGCCTTTGGCATCACGCATCCTATTCTCCGCGGCCCCGCTTTTACTCGATTCCGGCATGGTTTTAGTATATTAGGACTGAAGCGAAAAGCAAGAAAGTGGCGTGAACCCACAAGTTTGTTGGTATACCAGCATAAAATGCGTGGTGGGGTAGGTTTTTTGCCTTGCCATTTTGTGGACTTTGGGCCGGTATTACAACAAGTTTGTGGGTCCACAACGGTTGTGGATGCTATTTTTTGTGGGTGGAAGGCCGTACCTAAGGGAAGTTTGTGGAGCCTGATAAAACTTTTTTGGCACCGTACAGTGCCACCTTGTGGATAGCCAGTTGGGAGTTACTTGGGACTTTTATACCGGTTTCTATTTTAGATCAGTAATATATCTAGTTTCGTTCATTTCAAAGGTATCTCTTTTATCGACTTTTGTTTTCCCTTCGACCCTCCATCCACGAGATTCGTACCATTTAATTGTTTTTGCGTTCGATGCCAATACCCACAAAGTAGCTTTTGTGTAACCCATATTTTTTAGTTCCTTCAATCCGTACTCAAGTAATTTTGTACCTGCACCTTTTCCCATATAATGTTGATCCACGTAGATACCTCCCAACTCACCAAACTCTTTTCCTAAGTCACTATCCCTACATGGGCAAACCGCGCAAAAACCAATAACCTTATTGTCCTCTGTCGCCACAAAGACTCTTGTGAGACTTTTAGAATCTGACAGGTTTCGGACCACATCTTAAGCCGTTTTTCTACAGATATATTATCCAAAAAGGAATCTGGTAGTTGTCCCCTATAGGCATACTGCCATGTATGAGTGTGGATCAAGGCTATATCTTGGGCATCGCTTATCTTTGCTTTGCGGACTTTAATAGTACCCATTGAACAATTATACGCCGGTTCTAAATACTATCTGGGTATAGCACAATGAGGTTGTTACAACAAGTAAAGTTGATGGCTGAGCATGTCGGTCTAGAACCCTAACTGCTTTTCCATCTTTGTCATCTCTATGTTCCCAAAATATGTGTTTCCCAAGTCTTTGAATCCCAGATTGGTATAGAAAGCCTTAGCATTGAGAGTCGCATTCAAGGAGATTTTTGACTTTCCGGCTTCCACAAACTGCTTTTCTATATATTTGTAGATTAATTTTCCATAACCTTTTCCTTGATATGCTGGGCCCACTTGTATTTGATACAGCACTCCGTCATCAAGTCCATATTGCGCAAACCCGATTATTGCCTCATCTATTTTCGCAACGACCCAGGTTGAATTTTCGAATTGAGACAAAACATTTTCGTGATTTATTTCTTTAAGCCAGTTTGCAATCACTTTTTTGTCATATACCTTGGAGTTGGTTTGCTCAACACATCTTTTATGGATTTCAACTATCGTATTAATATCATCTTTTTGTCCTTTTGAGATTTGAATGTTATCCATAAACTTTTTTGGCTGTCTGTCTTGAACGAAATCCGAACTTTTTTCCGAGAAAATCCGGACGCTGACTTTTGATAATTTTTGCCCGCCCTCGCTTTCCCGCCGCCGCCGAATTTCGCGCCCCGCAAAGCGGGGTGCGCCGCCTATCTATATATTGTTTTATCGGTGTCGGGAAGCTCTGCGAATTTAGCAGTCATTGTAGGATTCCCGCGCGTTAGTCTTTTGATTGTCAAATCTTCTGTTTTATTATTAGCTAATCGGAGGCTATTTTCAGATGACAAAAGTGCGTCTTTGGTTTTTTGAAGGCGATCTATCGTTTTATCAATTTCTTCAATCGCGGTCTTAAATTTACGACTAGCAAGATCGTAATTTTTTGCAAAACCTTCTTTAAATTTATTTACATTATCTTCAAAATTCGTAATATCAATATTTTGATTCCTTACCAAGGAAAGCTCGGCTTTATATTTAAGCGAGTTCATGGACGCGTTGCGTAGCAGGGTTATCATGGGAATAAAAAATTGTGGGCGAACTACATACATTTTGGGATATTTATGGGAAACATCAACAATACCGGCGTTGTATAGTTCATTTTCGGCTTCCAGAAGCGTAACGAGAACGGCATACTCGCACTTTTTCTCGGCGCGGTCTTTATCAAGTTCGCGTAAAAAGTCTTCATTCTTTTTCTTAGTGGCCGTTTCGTCGCCTTCATTTTTCATTTCAAACATGACAGAGATTATTTCATTCCCAGCTTCATCAGATTCGCGGTATATGTAATCACCCTTGCTTCCGGTTGTTGCGTCATTGTCTTTTTCAAAATAGGCATTTTGAAAACCGGCTGCGCGGAGTTTGTTAAATTCGGTCTCGCAGTGCTGTTCGAGTGTTTCGCCCACCATTTTTGTTGAAAGTTTGACCTTCAAATCTTTGCGAAGGGCAATTTCCTCATCTTTCATCTTGATGATGTCGTTCTTGGTCTTTAGTTCGGTGGCATATTTTTCTTTCAACGCTGTCTCAAGCAGCTGTTTTTCGGTATCTTTACTTTTCAACTCGCCGACAAGTTCGTCGCGCTCTTTTTCAATTTTATTGACCGCTTCGGTAATGGAAAGTTTTTTCTCAAGCTCTGCATTGTTGATTCTTGATTTCATTTCGGCCAGCTCCGTCTCTTTTTTTGCAAGGTCTGCTTGTAGGGCATTTTTAATATTTGCCTCGGCGAGTTTGACGGCACTTTCTTTTTCTTTTTCTACGATATTTAATCGCTCTATTAATTCTTCTTCAAATCTATGATCTCTAACTTGTTTAAGAATATCGGCAAAACCAGCCTCATCAACTTTGAAAGCTTTTTTACAATTTGGACATATAATATCGTTCATAAATTTATTTATGTTGCTCGTTAAATTCCGGCTGTTCTTTCTTTATAATTGACTTTTCAATTTTGCTGGCTATATCTTTTGTTTTAACCTGTGCATATTGAAATCTTGTTCCCTCCGGAATCATCTCTTTTTTAATTTCCTTATGTTCTAACAACCTGTCTTGCGGACGACCGCGTCCAGCAATTCCGGTATAAAGATTTTCCCCACTCTTGCTCTTTATTTTGTAGATTATTGCCTTATTCTCGGGAACATTGGCAATATTGGCTTTTGTGAATTTCTGGGTTCTGCTAAATTTTGGCATATTGTTTTAGTTAATTTTTATAAGTATTGACGACATTTTTAAAATCATCTACAATTGAAGTGTAGTCGAAAATAAATAGAAAGTCAATAGCTATAAAACTATGCTCACAAAACGTCAAAAACAAGCCTTGGATTTTATTACCTCTTTTGAAAAAAAGAAGAAGTTTTCACCTTCGCTTGAGGAAATAAAAAAGCACCT
>Ga0209211_10001287_pt1 | contig 47933 bp, 35 predicted proteins | sample RifGroA2_FD_183992 | JGI IMG/M metagenome (GOLD analysis project Ga0209211, IMG submission 183992) | Groundwater microbial communities from Rifle, Colorado, USA - Groundwater A2 (SPAdes) (version 2) | ecosystem: Environmental > Aquatic > Deep subsurface > Groundwater | place: Rifle, Colorado...
TAGGCCAGAAGTTCGGCAAGGAATATGTCCCTGAAAAACCGCCTTTTTACAAAAGCAAGGGCAGTGCACAGGAAGCGCATGAAGCGATAAGACCGACCTATCCTGACAAATCACCTGAGACCGTCAAGTCCTTTTTGAGCAGGGACCAGTTCAACTTATACACCCTTATCTGGAACAGGTTTATCGCAAGCCAGATGTGCCCGGCACAGCTTGAACAAACAACCTTTATCATCGGCATAAAGGACTCAGGCGCAGAAATACCAGGAACGGAACTGAGGACGTCAGGCACTATTATAAAGTTCCCCGGGTTCATGGCCTTATACACGGAGAGCAAAGACGACATTGAGGAAGAGGAAGGGGGCCTCCTGCCTGCCTTGATAGAGGGAGAACCCCTTGACCGGCTCGACATACAGCCTGCGCAGCATTTCACGCAGCCCCCGCCAAGGTATACCGAGGCGACCCTGGTCAAGACACTTGAAGAGAAAGGCATTGGGAGGCCAAGCACATATGCCGCCATCCTTTCGACAATCATTGACAGGAAATATACCCAGAAGGAAGAAGGAAGGTTTTCACCTACCGAACTTGGCGTTATCGTCAACGACCTGCTCGTGGACAAATTCCCTGAATTAATTGACTACAATTTTACCGCAAAGATGGAAGAAGAACTCGATGATATAGAAAATTCCAAAATGAAGTGGGTCAAGGTAATAAAAAATTTCTACACCCCCTTTATCAAGGACCTGGAAGAGGCCTCTGCAGACATGGCGAAAGTAAAGCCTGAAGATATCCCGACAGAAGAGGTCTGTGACAAATGCGGCCTCCCCATGGTAATCAAGTGGGGCAGGCATGGACGGTTCCTCGCGTGTACCGGCTATCCAAAATGCAAGAGCACAAAACCGCTTGAAGGTGACAGTTCGGCAGGGAAGCCCGAACAGACCGCGACAGATGAGATATGCGATAAGTGCGGCTCCCCGATGGTGATCAAGAGAGGCAGGTTCGGAAAATTCCTTGCCTGCTCCCAATATCCTGAATGCAAAAGCACAAAGCCCATTTCCTCAGGCGTAAAGTGTCCGCTCGATAACGGCGACCTGGTTGAGAGGAAATCCAAACGCGGCAGGTCCTTCTGGAGCTGCAGCAACTATCCGGAATGCAAATTTGCGCTCTGGAACAAACCGGTACCGCAAAAATGCCCGAAATGCAATGCCACTTTTCTTGTCGAAAAGTGGAGCAAGACAGGGGAAACCACTCTTTCCTGCGCAAACAAGGAATGTGATTACAAGACTGAAAAAAAGCAGGAAGACCCGCCTGAAGCTGAAGCCTGATCTGCATTGAAAACTGGTTGAACATATGGACAAAATAATTAACAACATGAGCATTTCGGAGATCTTAAAGGCAAGGGCCGTTGAAGGCAGAATTTCGTGCGGCGTTGCGAGAAAAATCGCCGAAGAGCTCGGGGTATCTTACAAGGAAGTGGGAGATGCAGCCAATGGACTTAATATTAAGATCAAGAATTGCGAGCTTGGTTGCTTCTGATGGGCACATTACTTTTTGAATTGGCCCTTACCGCCTATTTTACCGCTGCAATCATCAGCCTTAGAGACATTTTCAGGGGAAGCAGGGAATCATCCAAGCTGCTGCTCTTTATTACCGGAGCCGGCTTCCTACTCCATTCCGTAAGCATTATATACAGATACATAGCAGTAGGACACCTGCCGATAACAAGTATGCACGAGGCCTCTTCCTTTTTTGCATGGTGCATAGTGCTCCTGTTCTTTTTCCTCGAATACAGATACAAGATAGGGATAATGAGTTCCTTCATACTCCCGGTAGTATTTATTTTGATGCTTTCATCTTCAATCCTCCCGAGGGAAATCCGCCCCCTGAGTCCTGCACTTCAAAGTTACTGGCTCGGGATACACGCTTTTCTTGCCTTTCTCGGCAATGCTGCCTTTGCCGTGGCATTCGGGACAGGGATAATGTATCTTTTGCAGGAACATTATCTGAAGTCAAAGCATCTGAGCGGCCTCTTCCAGAGACTGCCGAGCATCCAGGTGCTGGATGAAATAAATTATAAAATGATAAACCTCGGGTTCCCGCTCCTCACCCTCGCGATAATCACAGGCGCTTTATGGTCTGAAAGCGCATGGGGCAATTACTGGAGATGGGACCCCAAAGAGGTATGGTCCATGATAACATGGTTCATCTATGCCCTCGTCCTCCATGTAAGGCTTACTGCAGGATGGAGGGGCAAGAGAGCCGCCATTTTGTCCATAATCGGCTTTTCTGTTGTGCTGTTTACATTTTTCGGCGTAAATCTGCTGCTTAAAAGCCTGCATTCATTTTGAAGTTAATAACATGAAAGTTCTTATAATAGGATTGAACCATAAAACTGCTGATGTTGAGATCAGAGAGCGACTTGCCTTTAACGGGCAGAAGCTTGAAGAGGGCGTTTTTGGTTTAAAAAACATACCTGAGGTCAGGGAAGTCGCCGTACTTTCGACATGCAACAGGGTCGAGATATACACATGTGTCGGAAATACTGCAGTAGCCTCTGAAAACATAAAAAACTTTCTCTCCCGGTTCCACAGCATAAACAGGCCCGATTTTGAAAAATCCCTTTACCTTCACTCCGGCGCAGATGCGGTCAGGCATATCTTAAGGGTCGCCTCAAGCCTTGATTCCATGGTTGTTGGTGAGCCTCAGATACTCGGACAGATTAAGGATACCTTTGACTTCGCCCTCAGCAAAAAGACCACTGGAGTGCTCCTGAACAAGCTGATGAAAAAGGCGATTTCAACCGCTAAAAGGGTGCGGACCGAAACAAAGATCGCTGAAAATGCCGTATCCATAAGCTTTGCAGCAGTAGAGCTTGCAAAGAAAATATTTACCGACCTCGCAGGGAAGGCCTTCATGCTGCTGGGAGCAGGTGAAATGGCCGAACTGGCAGCGCGCCACCTCCTCAACAATGAAGTGAAGGACGTCATGGTCGTTAACAGGACATATGAGACCGGGTGCAAACTTGCAAAAGAATTTAACGGCAAGGCTGTTCGGTTTGAAGAGTTTTTACATGAACTCGTCCACGCAGACATAATTATCTGCTCAACAGGCGCGCCGACCTATGTCCTGCATAAGGAACAGATGCAGAAGGTGATGAAGGAGAGGAAGTACAGACCGGTCTTTATCATTGATATTTCAGTGCCGAGAAATATAGACCCTGAGATAAACAAGATCGAGAACGTCTATCTCTATGACGTGGATGACCTCCAGGAGGTTGTTGATACCAATATCCATGGAAGGAAAATAGAGGCGGAAAAGGCCGAAACAATAGTCGCAGAAGAGGTCGAAAAATTCATCAAATGGCTGTCCGCCCTTGATTCAGTCCCGACCATCGTTGCCTTAAGGCAAAAGGCGGAAGAGATAAAGAAAGAAGAACTCGAAAAACTCACTGGCAAATTCCCGGACATGAGTGAAACGCATTTAAAGGCAGTCGAGTATATGGCAACAGCAATCGTCAATAAACTGATACATCCGCCGACTGTCGCGCTCAAGGAAGATTCCGAAGACCGGGACGAATTGATAGCCATGATCGAAAAGCTGTATGACATCAATGGAGATTATAATGAAGAATAAGATAATAATCGGCACAAGAGGCAGCAAACTCGCCTTGTGGCAGGCTGAATGGATAAAGTCCGAACTCCAGAAACTCAGGCCTGGCCTCGAAGTCGAGCTCAACAAGATAAAGACGACTGGAGATAAAATCCTGGACGTGCCTCTCGCTAAAGTCGGCGGCAAAGGCCTCTTCGTAAAAGAGATAGAAGAAGCATTACTGAGGAATGAGGCAGATATAGCAGTCCACAGCATGAAAGATGTGCCTACTGAATTCCCTGACAATCTCCATCTCGCGGTCATATGCAAAAGAGAAGACCCAAGAGACGCATTCATAACAGCTAAGGGGACTGTCCCAGATTTACGGACTGAGCGAAGCGAAGTCGTAGAATCGGGACTGTCCCCGTTGGTCAAAAAATTTCAGGACCTACCCCAGGGCGCCACTATCGGCACAAGCAGCCTCAGGCGTTCGTGCCAGTTGCTCAGCATAAGGCCGGACATTAAAATAGAACAGCTCAGGGGCAACCTTGATACAAGGCTGAGAAAACTCGACGAAGGACAATTCGATTCAATAATCCTCGCAGCTGCCGGCGTTAAAAGACTCGGATGGGCTGACCGGATAACAGAGACGCTTCCTCCTGAGATAAGCCTCCCGGCCATAGGCCAGGGCGCAGTCGGGATCGAGTGCAGGACAGATGATGAATTTATCAATAAGCTTATTGCACCGCTGGACCACTACGAAACCTCTGTCTGCGTAAGGGCAGAGAGGGCCTGTCTGAAAAAGCTTGAAGGCGGCTGTCAGGTACCAATAGCAGCTTATGCAAAATTGATCGATGGAATAATTATAATGGACGGCCTCGTCGGCAGCGTTTCAGGAGACAGGATCATCAAGGCGCATGTTGAAGGAAATCCAAAAGATGCAGAGGCGCTCGGCATCAGGCTGGCTGAAGAGATCCTATCTCAGGGCGGCAAAAAGATACTTGATGAGGTTTACGGCAAATGCGGCCCGGCTGTTGATGGGGAACTATCAAGTTGATTCAATCACTTGACGTTTACTCTTAATTCATATATCGTAAAATCAACAACTCGGCAGGAGGTGAACAACAATGCTTACTAAAATAAAAAGGGATGAAGAAAAAGTTGTTTTGAAACTGAGGGAATTGCCGAACAATAAAAGAGCAGAAGTTTTGGACTTCATTGATTTCTTGATGACTTCTCAAAAAGTCCTGAAAGAGAAAAAAACAACAGACGACTACTCGCTCTATCTAAAAAAACTTCGCAAAAAGATACACGAACAGGGCGGATTACGTTTAGGGAAGAACACGAAAGATATATTACAACATCTGAGGAAGACCAGAGAAAAAGTTTGGAAAGAGGAATATGAAAGTCATTTTGGACACAAATGAGTATATCTTCGGGTTGGACAAAGAATCAGGTAACGAAGACTCTCTCAAACTGCTTGATGTTGTAAGGCTATTGCTAAATGAGGTTGATGATTTCAGGCTTTTAGTCCCCGAAATAATACGCAAAGAAGTACAGCGAAATATCCCTAACGATTTTGAAAGCGATTTTTACCGTTTCATCTATTCAAACAAAAAAATTAAACACCATTCCGTTACAGACATCCCCATGAAATTATTCAAAAAATATCATAAGGACCGAGGGCTGAAGGAAGGTGATGCGCTGATTGCGGCGTTTGCAGAGTTCACCGGCATAGATTACATTATCTCAGAAAATAGACATATCTATAAAGACACTAAAATAAACGAATTTGTTACAATGAATGCCGGAGAGTTTTTGGATTTAATAGAAAAAAACCTGCAAAACAAAGGAGGCGCGTGAAAAGGGCTGAAAAAGGCAAAGTCTATCTTATTGGCGTAGGCCCCGGTGATATAGGTCTTCTGACTGTAAAGGGACTGAGGTGTCTTAAAAAGGCCGAGGCTGTTGTATATGACTTCCATCTCAATTCCCAGATACTGAACTACATTGACCACGATGCGGAGTTCATATACGCAGGCAAGCGCGGCGGGCATCACGCTATGACCCAGGACGAGATAAACCAGGCGCTCGTGGACAAGGCAAAGGAAGGCAAAATCGTCTGCCGTTTAAAGGGCGGTGACCCCTTCATCTTCGGGCGTGGCGGTGAAGAGGCCGAGGTATTGGTAGCAGAAGGTATCGAGTTTGAATTAATACCTGGAATCAGTTCATCCATCTCAGCGCCAGCTTATGCAGGGATACCCTTGACCCACAGGAAATATTCTTCATCTTTTTCAGTAATCACAGGCAATGAGGACATAACAAAAGCTGAAAGCACGATGAACTGGTCAAGTCTTGCATCCAACCTTGACACCCTTGTTTTTTTAATGGGAGTAAAAAATATAAAGGCAATCACATCAAAGCTCATAGAACACGGCAAGTCTCCTGATACTCCTGTCGCGATCGTGAGATGGGGCACAAGGCCTGATCAGAAAACCATTGTCAGCAACCTGAAGGACATAGCAGGCCTTGTAAAGGAAGAAAATATAAGGCCCCCTGCCGTCATGGTAGTGGGAAACGTGGTCAAACTGAGAGAGACCTTGCAGTGGTATGAGAACAAACCCCTTTTCGGCCAAAGGATACTGATCACAAGGGAATACAACACTGACTATGAACCCCTTGAGGACCTCGGCGCAGAGATATTCGAGTTCCCGACGATAAAGATAGTACCTCCTGAAAGTTACGCTGAACTCGACAGCTCGATAGACAGGATCGGGTTTTACAACTGGCTCATTTTCACCAGCGCAAACGGTTTCAGACATTTCATTCAGAGGTTCCTTGATAAGGATTGCGATGTCAGGGACATGAAAGGCATAAAGATCTGCGCCATCGGGACAAAAACAGCCGAGGCAGTCAGGAAATACGGGATTAAAGTTGATATGGTCCCTGAAGAATTCAATGCGGAAGGACTCGTCAAAGCGTTCAGCTCTCAGCAATCAGCCGTCAGCTTAAAAAATATAAAAATCTTATTGCCTCGTGCAGAAATTGCAAGGGATGTGTTTCCGGAAAAAGTAAAAGAGCTTGGCGGTGAAATAGACATGCCTGTTGCATATCGCACAGTAATTCCTGAAAAACATGGCAAAAGGCTCAAGCGCTTCCTAAAAGAGGGGAGGATATCAATAGCCACCTTTACCAGCGGAGCTACCTTCAAGAATTTCATGCATATGATGGGAGATGATTCAAAAGATTTTCTGAAAGAAATCCCCATAGCTGCTATCGGTCCTGTAACAGCAAAAACAATCGAAAAAGCAGGTCTTAAAGTGACCATCATGCCAAAAGAGGCGACTATAAAGGCAATGGTTGATGAAATAATCAGGTGGGTCGCTTCACATTAGGACCGCCGCCTTGTCTCTGTCGCAATTATATCTTTAGACCTTTGTTCTGGATCGAGCACGACTGAGATAAACCACACCCCTAACTTCTAAGATTGGTTGATCGACTCCATTCAATCCCATACGCCCTGTTCGTAATCGTATTGTTTTTATATATCCATATGGGTATAATTAATAATGAGAATGGGCAGAAAATAAAACCATTGTTCTGGGTATCATCAGCAAAAAAAAACCTTCTTGAAATGCCTGAACAAGTGGTTGACCTTATAGGCTACGCTTTGTATTTGGCACAGAACGGACTTAAACATCCGCAAGCCAAGCCACTAAAGTGGTTTGGATCAGCTGGAGTCCTGGAGGTGGTAGAAGATTACAGCGGAAATACCTATCGTGCTGTATATACCGTCAGACTTAGTAACAGGATCTACGTTTTGCACTGTTTCCAGAAGAAATCGCGCAAAGGGATAGAGACATCAAAACATGATATGGATTTAATCGAAGCAAGGCTAAGATTGGCCGGCCTGCATTCGGAAGGAGCAGAAAGATGAGAGAAATTGAAAAAGGCAGCACAAATGTTTATACCGACCTGGGCATGGCTAATGCTGAAGAAATGCTGGTTAAGGCCCAATTGGCCACCAAGATTGCAGAAATTATCAAACACCGGAGAATGACGCAAGTGCAGGCGGCTGAACTACTCGGCATTCCTCAGCCAAAGCTTTCAAATATGCTTCGTGGGCAGTTCCGGGGGATATCAGAGACTAAGATGCTGGAATGTCTAACACGGTTAGGCAGCGATGTGCAAATCATTGTAAAAACAGCATCTCGCTCTCGCAAAGCCGGCCATTTATCTGTACGCTTTGCCTAATTAAAGTGGCCAAGCGGAAATGAAAGCATAAAACAATCATCTATTACTCAATAAATAAAGGATTCGTCCCAATTGCTTCGGCAAATGCCATAATGCCATGCCTGACACGCCCACGACACTAAATCTTCTTCAAGTTGTTTTGATTCACTTTTTAAGGATTCATTAATATCAACCGAAGCTGCTAATGGGAGTGTCAGGCATTGTACAGTGCCTCACACGCATAGTTCAATCCTGAGGAAACGTTTTATATCTTTGAAATGCTTATCAAGGGTCAGGAGTCTGCATTTATTTTCATTGGCTATCACTGCAATATAACAGTCTACAAGAGGTATGCTGACTCCTTTCCTCTTCATCTTAAAAGACAACTTGCCTGCCTTGTCCCATGTTTCCTTCTGCTGGTCAAGAATCGTGAAGGCGCCAACAAACTCGTCTATCGCCAAGACTTCCTGCTCGGTTCTAGCTCCTTGCGTGAGTTCAGCAAGGACCACTTTCGGCACGCAAATCTCCGCAGCAGTCATGATATTTTCCACCAGTCCTACAAGTGTTGAATCAGATGCCTTAAAATAAGCAATCCAGACAGAGGTGTCAATCAGGACCCTATCGCTCACGATGTCTTATCTCATCAGCGGTCATATCGAAATTCAGTTTGCCTTTCATTGACCGTATCTTCTCAATCTTCTTTCTTTTAAGGTAATCATCAATAGCGATCCTTACAGCAGATGCCTTGCTACTGCTTTTTGTCTCTTTAACCAAGGTGTCAAGTGAGTCTTTTTCTATCGTAACCGTTGCACGCATAATATCCTCCTTATTGTGTATTGGCTATGCACAATTATAACATAAAAACTGCATCATACATCAGACTGCACAGGGCAAGATAACAATATATTCTCTTCTATTTTCTATACACGTTAGGCCCGCCTCCTTCAACATGTCTCAGCAATACCAGCCCTGTTATAAAAAACGCGGACATCGCAAGCACAGCCGGTCTCTGACTTCCAAAAGCCGAAGAAATATAGCCAAAGACAAGAGGGCCTAAGACAGCAGAGGATTTTCCCACAAGCGCATACACCCCGAAATATTCACTTTCATGTTCAGGCGGTATAAATTGTGTAAAAAATGCCCTACTCGCTGCCTGGACGGTCCCGAGACCAAGACCGGCAACGCATGCCAATATCCAGAAATGCAGCTTCACTGTTATAAAAAAAGCGACCACTGAAACAAAGGACCACAACAAAAGTGACAGGATAACGACCTTCTTCGGCCCCCAGTAATCTATCGGTCTTGCCAATGCAAATGCGCCTGTCAAGGCAGTTGCCTGAACTGCAATATAAAGGAGTATCAGTTCCATTGGACTGAATCCCAGGGTGGTTGCTGCAAATATGCTCGAAAAAATAATCACAGTGCTTACCCCATCTTCGTATATGAGATAGGCCAAAAGGAACTTGCGGGTCGCACTGTTTCCCCATATTTCCCTGAATGTGCTCCATAAAAACCGCATGCCCCTGACAGCCGAAGTCGAGATATTCATTCCGGTTTTCCTGTCAGGCGGAAGAAAGATGAATGCGGGCAGGGAAAAGAGCAGGAAGAAGGCAGAAACCGCAAGCCATGTAGCATTATAATGTCCTGCCTTAACAAGAGGGAAGGCTATCAGCAGCGAAGCTATAGACCCGGCATACCCAACACCAAAGCCCCATCCTGATACCCTTCCCTGGAATTCCCTGTCAGCTATTTCCGGAAGAAATGAATTATAAAAAACCAGTCCCCCTTCCATGCCAATGTTGGCCAGCACAATAAGGAAAAAGCCCTCAAGCGCCATACCTTTTTTCAATAAGACAAAGGAGGCTATTGCAAGGACACTGATCAGGGTGTAAATAAAAAGGAGCCTCTTCCTCTTGCCACTGTAATCTGCAATGCCCCCGAGCAGCGTTGAAGTGAGTGCAACAAAGACCATGCTGGCTGATATGGCCCTGCCCCACCACAAATCACCCTGTCCTGCCTCATTACCGACAATGGCTGATACATAATAGACAGGGAAAACGACAGCGGCTATCACGGCTGAATAGCTTGAATTTGCGAAATCAAAGAGGCACCAGCTAATTATCTGTTTTCGATTCTTTATATTCATCCCACAACTTCACCTTTGAGATGCCGGTATCTATAAAGTCCCACGGCAGTTTTTCTTCAATGCCCTTGCGCCTGAAGATATAATGGCCCTCATCAATTCCAGCCTCTAAACACGCCTTATTCCAATCGTCACTCCTGACCATAGCCTCAAGGACATTCAGGACCCTCCTGTCGCCCATAGAGAAAAGCCCCTGCATATGTGCATACTTCGGCACATCGTGGAATACCTTTACGCCTTTCACATCACTCAACGCCTTCTTTATATATTTAATTTTCTTCTTTGCAGAAACAAGCGCCTCCATGGGATGCCACTGGAAAGGGGTAAAAGGCTTTGGCACAAAGGTGCTGACGCTCAGTGTGATATTCCCCCTCTCTGAAAGCGCTCTGATTTTACGCACAAGCTCAGCAATACCGGAAATATCATCTTCAGTTTCAGTTGGAAGACCTATCATAAAATAAAGCCTCAGATTTTCAATGCCGGCCCCACCTGCATTAAACAGGAGCCCTGCTGTATCCAGTATGTCCTCTTCGGTAATCCTTTTATTGATGACCTTCCTGAGTCTTTCTGTCCCGGCCTCAGGAGCGATCGAAACGCTCTTGTGTCCTTTAAGGAGTCCAACAAGCTCTGCGCTCTTTGAACTCGCACGGAGAGACGTTATCGAAAAGCCGACGCCTTCAATGCAAAGTACATCCTGGATAAAAGGATAATCAGTCAGGGAAGGCCCGATAATCCCTATCTTCTTTGTAAGGCCTTTTGCCCTTTCTATTTCAGTTTTAATAACATCGAGCGGTTTTTTCCTCGGCGGACTATAAATGTGGCCCACAAGACAGAACCTGCAATTCCAGGGACATCCCCTCATTGCTTCGATAAGATACATGTCCGAAAATTCCGCTTCAGGAGTAATAATAGAGGTAGTCATCAAAGAGTTGGACAACTCCTTAAGATGACGCCTTTTTATAATATCAGGCGCATTGTTCAATGCAACTCTCTCTGATATTGTCCCGTCACTGTTGTATGAAATGCTATAAAATTCGGGGACATATAGCCCTTCAATATTTAATGCCTTCCTCTTTACCTCAGCCTTTTCCTTTTTGTAGATGTCCATAAATTCATCGAGCGACTCCTCTGCCTCTCCCACAAAAATAATATCGAACACCTCAGCAATCGGTTCAGGGTTAAAGAAACAGCAGACACCTCCCGCTATCAATAAGGGGTGGTATTCATTTCTTTGCCGGGAGCGGAATGGGACCTGTGAAATGTCCAGTATCTTCAGGATATTCGCATAATCGTTTTCAAAAGATACTGAAAAAGCCACAATATCAAAATCGTTCAGCGGCCTCTTTGATTCGAAAGAGAAGACAGGGGTCCCCGACCTTAGATATTCCTCAAAGTCGCCATCTTCAGGCAAAAAGGCCCTCTCGCAAACCACGTCGTTCCTCTTGTTGAGAAGACCGTAAATACCCTGAAACCCGAGGTTTGACATGCCTACATGGTAATGATTGGGATATACAAGACATATATTTATCCTGCCGCCGGGGTCTTTGTAGATCGTGCCTTTTTCCTTTGCGAGGAGCGCGTCCGCCTTCTCGATAAGTTTGCGGTTCATTTCAGGATTATAGCATACCTGAGCAGAGTGCCGGATTTCTGATTTCCGGTAATTTTACCCTCGCTTTCATGTTGTTTTATGTTAAAATTCAACTACAAAAAAACGGGACACCGGGAGAACAAATGACCTCGCGACACTTAAAAATCTTTCTATCGGTCTTTTTTCTTTTGTCTTTCTTGTTGGCTTCTTATTCAATATCTTTTGCCGATGTAATTCCGGCAGGTAAAATAATCAAGTTCAAGGGGCAGGTCCAAGTGGTACGCGCAGGCAACCAGACTGCGGAACCGGCCTCAGCGGAGACGGGTCTGAACATTGGCGACACCATACACACAGGATCCGATGGCAGCGCATCCATACTCCTTTCAGACGAGAGCATGATACAGCTAAACAAAAACACCGACTTCGTCCTCAAAGAGGTTGAGCAAAAGGCAGGGTGGCTGAAGATGCGCAAGGTCGGCGCAAAACTCAAGGGGAATCCCTCTGTCTATCAGTTAAACAAGGGTGAGGCCTGGATACGCAACAAAGACAAGGATGCCTCCTTCGAGGTCAAGTCCCCTACGTCTGTTGCCGGTATCCGTGGCACAGACCTCGACATGAAAGTCGAACTGGACGGCACTTCCACATTGACTGTTATGGAGGGCTTGGTCCTGGTAAAAAATGAATTCGGCTCTGTAGATGTAAACGCCGGTGAGCAGGCTGTGGCAAAGCCGGGGCAGGCCCCCCGCAAGGTCGTGCTCGTCACGCCGGAAGATGCTGTCCAATGGACTGTTACAATCCCCCGTCTCATAGACACAAAACAGATTGTTGACAGCGGTGTGTTGAACGCATATAACAAGCTTATGAATGGAGAGATAAAGGAAGCGCAGGGCCTGCTCATTGAGATTACCTCCAAAGACCCGAATCTTTCCATAGCCTGGAGTCTCCTGTCCCTTACAGAGATATTGACCGGCAAGCCGACAAAAGCCCTTGAGTCTGCTAATAAAGGCGTCGAGACAGCCCGAGATTCATCCCTTGCTTTTGTAATACTTAGTTATGCGTATCAGGCCAACTTTGATTTAGACGAAGCACGCGCCTCCACAAAAAAGGCCCTCCAGATTGATGATAAAAATGTTTATGCGCTCATCGCCCAGGCCAAGCTCCTCTTTGCAAGCGACTATACAGATGAGGCGCTCTCATTCATCAGCAAGGCACGCCAGATCGCGCCAAATGACCCTGAGATTGATACCCTCTACGGCTTTATCCTGCTTGCGCAGCGCAAATCCGAGGGCGCGATAAGCGCCTTTAAACAGGCACTTCAGAACGATCCTGGCAGCGGCGAAGCGCATATGGGACTTAGCCTTGCATACATGAGAAAAGGAGATACCGCGACAGCTATGGAAGAAATTTCAAAGGCCGTCCTCCTTGAACCCCGCAGGTCTTTGTTCCTGAGCTACTGGGCAAAAATGCTTTACCAGGTAAGACGCTTTGACCAGGCGCTCGACATCCTGAAATTCGCCCGTCAGATAGATCCCAATGACCCGACGCCTTTGCTTTACAGCGCTATCATTTATCGCGACCTTAACCGGCCCACAGAGGCTATTGAATCCATAAACAAGGCCATTGAGCTGAATGATAAAAAAGCGGTGTATCGCTCAAAGTTCCTGTTGGATAAGGATTTGGCGGTCAAGAATATTGACCTGTCATTATTATACAGTCAGCTCGGGATGGACGCATGGGCACAGACCAAGGCCCTCGATTCGACAAAGCAGGATTACAGCAACTTCTCAGGTCACCTGTTCCTTGCAGGCGCCTTGAGTGCAATGGAAGGTCGGAGTTTAAACGCCTTTAACGAATATCTCCTTGCCCGTATCATGCAGCCCGCCAATATCAACGCACTAAATACTTTCAATGACTACACTACATTTTTTGAAAAGCCTGATATTTCCGGCACAGCTGATGCATTTATCGGTACACAGAACACAGGCGGTGGTGACATTATAACTTTCGGGGCCATACCCCGTCTTAATACAGCCTTTAGCCTGGGGGCCTTCTATAGCGATACCGACGGGTGGCGAGATACCAATAGCGATCGCAGGATTAATCTCGTCGGACTGTTGAAATGGGACCTGTCGGATAATGACAATTTCATGTTTAAAGCCTCTCTGGCAAAGGAAAAACAGCATGACATCATATACCCTGCCTATGAGTTTGACAGTCCATCCGATCCTGCATATAGCACACGTGCCGATAGTACAAATTATGAACTGGGATATCATCACCGCTTCACCCCAAATGCCAATTTGCTCGTATACATATCGAGCGTTTCCAGATTCATAAACAGTGTCCAGCATTTTAATGTTCCTGTTAATCCAACCCTGTCAGTTGATATAAACCAGAACGGCAAAACGTGGCTCCCTTATTATCAGGCACAGATCCAGCAACTTCTTAAAATCGGCCAACACCAGATCATATTAGGCACGGTCCATTATAGAGGCGATTATAAGAATTCAACCCGCTATCAACTGGACACAGTATTCAACAATAATGTTGTCGCTTCACAGATAGTCAACAATGAATACCTGAAGGACCATGATTACAGCAGTTATTATATCGATGACATATTCAAAGTCAACAATTGGATGACATTGGAAGGCGCATTGTACTTCGACAGGATGACTAACAGCGATGCCACAAAAAACCTGGATTGGAAGATAGATGAAATAAGTCCGAGGTTTGCAATAATCCTGAAACCGGGCGCAAAGGATACCGTAAGACTGGCTGCCTTTCAATACCTTGTCCCTTTCGCCTCATACAGGCTGGACCCGTCCGACATCGGCGGTATCCCCTTATATAGAAATGCAAAGGACGGCGCCCTGACACAAGAATATGATGTATCGTGGGAACATGAATGGAATAAGGGGTTTGCCTCGATAAACATCTTTACTATGAATTCCGATTATACGTTCAAACCAGACCAGACATCTTTTCAGACCTCACAAGCCCGGCTCAATGGTGCAGAGGTGACATTCAACCAGCTGGTTTCTACCGGATACGGAATCACTTCAAGATATCGCTATTTGGACGTTGACGACGATATGCTCGCCACCGCAGAGCGTAAGGAACACCTTGTATCCGCAGGGATTAAACATGTCAGAAAGAACGGCATTTTCGCAGGTATTTTCGAGACATTTCGATTCCTTGACCTTAAAGCTCCCAATCGTAACAACGAACTCATATGGATAACCGATGCCCAGGCCGGATATGAATTCCCCCGCAAAAGAGGCTCCGTATCCATTGAGGCAAGAAATATCTTTAACAACCGTTTCAACTGGGTCACAGACAATTTCATTTTTTCGGGCAGGAACCCGGCACGAGAACTACTTCTGAAGCTTTCGATGAATTTTTAAACCAGCCAATAAAAAACCGCCCATCCATTGACCGTATTACCCGCATAAGTAGTAGACGACCAATCGCTGTAAAGCTATGAAGTTTTATTCACAGGCAACAACCACCCGGAAGAAGGCGTAATAACTAAAGGGTAAGGTCTAATCATGTCACAAAATCGAGATAATTTTCCCGGTTGATAACGTTGAATTCAGAGCCGGGATATGCTGTCAGCCACTCCTTCGGAGGCTTTGGAAGCTTGTTGCCCCACTTGAACTCATACCCATACAACTTTCCGCCTCTTTCTTCTATCAGGTCAATTTCCTTTTGGGCCCAGTTGCGCCAGAAATAGTTGTTGGCATAAATATTTTGATAAGCCTTCTAAGTTCGATTTGGGAAAGAGGGAAAAGGGTCAAGGTCACTTTTCGACCGGTCAGGGGTTCCTTCAAATATGTCAATTTCAAGGAATCTTAATCCTTGAAGTAGTATAAATACCAGGAATTAGTTGGTCTCATAGATGTATCGAATCATTCAAGAATCTGTGGCTTGTCAGCCTGCTCAATTGGGTAACTGACCAGTTTATCTTCTCAGGCATCTGGATAAAAAAAGACCCCGTTTCTCCCGGGGCCTTTGAGTATCATTAGTTCTTTTTGTTTCTGTCAGTTCCCGATCAATTCGTACAGCCTCTTGATGTATCGACATGACCAGCTTTCCGATGCTATGTCTTCGAATATCGACTCTGTCCCGCAATAATCTTCTTCAGGTTCGCCTTCGAAAGCTTTTATTATCGCAACGGCCATTTGTTCCCTCGTAATCGGTAATATCGAACTAAGGTCCTGGACAGGGCTATCCTCTGTTTGACCTGTAATCGCCCGCATGATCTCATCAAGCTGTACTTTTGTCATAAGGTCATCAGGGCAGAACTTCATTGTTTCGCACTCTACTGTCTCTCCTGCAATATCATGGAGTGTCTTTATATAACCGCATGACCAGCGGGCAGCCTCAAGATCGGCAAATGATGATCCATCATCACAGCTTCTCAGTATTGACTGCGGTTCTTCAGTTTTTTCATTGAGGCCCTCCAGGGCCGCAATTATGAAGGCAGCAGCCTCCTCCCTGGATACAAGCCCTTCAGGGTTGAAATTCAATTTATCCGGACCGGCCCCTGTTTTGTCACTTTCGTCATTAAAAGGTGACAGTCCTTTCGAAGAGTCGGCCGCCGCTGTGCCGGTACCGCTTAAGGTTATGCTCATTACCGGAGCGTCAGGATCGGTTGAGGTTATCTTTAATGTCGCGCTCTTTTCTCCGGCTGTTTTAGGCTTGAAGGTCATGGAGACCGTAGCACTGGCGCCGGCCTTGATTACACCTGTCTTACCCGTTACCTTGAACAGCGCTGCGTCGCCTTTGACCGTTGAGGTTATGGCCATCTTGGTAACTTTAAGGTCAGCGTCGCCGTTATTTGTTATCATAAATGAAGACCTGGACGGCACCTTTGATTTTATGCTCAGGCTGTCAAATGTCACGTTCTCAGTCGAAACGCTGATTTCAGGCTTGCCAAAAGTAGCTGTAACCGATTTATCAGCACTCATTGTAAGCGCGCATTTTGCCTTTCCTTTGCATGCTCCACCGGACCAGCCCAGGAAGACCGAGCCTTTGTCCGCTTTTGCAGTCAACCCAACTTTCTGGTTGTAATTGACTGAGCAGCCGGTCTCTGTTTCACAGGTTGCCGACGGCCCTCCCTTTATAGTACCGCTTCCTGAACCGTCCTTTATGACAGTCAGGACCGGTTTGGCAACAAAGGTCGCAATAACAGTTACATCTTTTGTAATGGTTACCAGGCATGTGCCTTTGCCCTTGCAGCCGCCGGACCAACCAGTAAAAGTAGAGTCATCATCGGCTTCTGCCTTCAATGTCACCTTCGTTTTCTTGTCATATACATACCCTGTCACATCGCAGTCGGCATCGCAATCGATCTTGCCGTCGGCCACCTTGGACGTAAGGCTCGTTATCGTCCCCTTACCAGTTCCCAACTTTGACACTGACAGACTTGCCTGGGTAGCGGCAACGGTTACGATCGTATATGTTTCCTCATTTACAGGGGTCTCGGCGTTTCCGGCTGCATCCACCGAATAGAACTTAAGAGTCGTAGTCGCCGATATTGTTATCGGCCCTGAATAAACGGTCGAAGGCGAACTCCCGTCCACACTATAATATATGGCCGAGCACCCGCTGCCGTCGGTTTCATCTTCACAGGTCAGCTCAACTGTAATTATCATCGTCGACGGGTAAGAACCGCCACCAAGTGAAACCATAGTAACCGGTGCCGTCGTGTCCGGCACTGTGGTATCGGGTTCAGCAATAACGATAGTATATGTCTCTGTCTTTACACTTTCCGGGTTGCCGGCCGTATCGACGGCAAAGAACATAAGAGTTGTGGTCGTCGATACCGAAATAGCTCCCGAATACTGTGTCGACGCGGTAGTCGGTGCAGAACCGTCCACTGTGTAATATATAGTGGAGGTCTCACTTGCGGTAAGGGTCACACTCTGGGCGCTGTCATAAGTGCCGCCGGCAGGTGCAGGAGTTGTCGTGGGAGCGGTTGTATCCGCCTGTCCACCGGTGCCGCTTCCCACTGTGGTGATAACATACGTTTGTGTTTTTTCAGACTCAGCATTACCCTTGGAATCGACAGCAAAATACTTGAGCGTTGTATTGGCAGATATTGTTATCGCGGTCGAATAGACCGTAGAACCGGCAGTCGGCGTGGAGCCGTCTGCTGTGTAGTATATAGTAGATGCCTCATTTGCGGTAAGGGTCACGCTCTGGGCGGACGAATAAGTTCCACCCGCAGGTACCGCTGTTGTCGTCGGCGCTGTGGCATCGGCCTTGGCCATCCTGATATTGACAACCGTAGTTTCACCGGCCTTTACACTAACTCCGCTCACCGATGATGCATTATACCCTGTGGCAGATCCAGTAAGCGTTACAGTCCCGGAATTCATAGCTACCATAAACGTGCCGTTCTTTACATCTACCGTTACGCCTCCTATATCAATCTTCGTATTTGCAGCCGATATCTTTGAGGATTCTGTGTCGCTGTAAACAATACCCGTTACAACTCCGGGATACCCGTTTGTATTGTTCGTCGTGAACGACCACTTCTGGGTGCTTGTGGTCACAGAACCGTATATATCAACCGCCTCAATCTTCCAGTAGTAAGTAGTGAGGTCCTTTAGCCCGGCCGTCATATCAACAAAAGCCATAGGGTCAGTTATCTCTTCTTTCTTATAGACAACATTGTTAAAACCGCTCTCAGTTGCAATCACGAGGTTATAAGTAAGATCGTCGCCGTCAGGATCGCTTGTAGCATTCCATTTAAAGACAAGGACCGTCTTCTTGGTTTCGCCGTCAGCAGGTGAATCTGAATCGGATACAAGGCTGAAAGAAGAAGGGGCATGATTGCCGATCTTGTTCTTATAGACGACAGACCTCTTCATGGGGGAGATTTCAGCTTTTGCAGTATTGTCTTTTGTGTAGTAATAGATTTCGTACTTGCCCGCCTCGCTGAAAGAAATACCTGCACTATTAAAAGCCGCATCCGTAGTTTCCCATCTGTTGTTTAACGACGACATCGTCACTTTGGGAAGGTCAATCGACAACTGTTCCGAACTGCTCGATGCAGCAAGCACCTTTGAAGGCACCCTTATCTCAGTCCATGCAGAACCAATTTCACTGTTGTTAGTTACAGTTAACCACAGCAATGCAGCTGATTCGCTGTCAGTCAGATATTTTGTCTCTGTCACGCCGGTTATCCCGCTGCCGGATGAGTTAGTCAGGTTGTTCGTTCCGGTGCCGAAAAACATGTCATTCGCGACGCTGCCGTCTGTTGATCCTTCCGCAAGCGAATTACTGCCGCTGCCGCTGCCGCTGTCATCAAGAAGCGGATGCTGCATAGCACTGTCAAAATATTTATTGCTCGAATTAGCGGAATTACCGCCCTTTCCTGTAAATTTCTCCGTCTTGTCTGTTGCCAATTCAAAGGACTTCCTGAACGAATAACCGTTTGCGAGCTGTTTGAAGAACTCTTCGAGGAAGAACTCGCCGCTCCTTATGTCGTCATCCTCCTTCGGCCCTTTATAGGACTCTTCGTCGGCTGCAGCACTTGTTATGATTATGCGGCCACTCTTGGCCACTTTGGGTATAAAGCTGCCTGAATAACATGCGCCGATAATAACGATCCTCTTCTCGGCAAGCGCGGCAGTGTTCAGGCCTCCCTCAAGAGTACCCAACCAGGAGTTAAGGTCGTCAGGTGTGATGTTCTCGTAATTAATATGGAAGACGTCTTTGTCTCCGTGGTTCACCAGGATGATATACAATGGGGCTGCAAAGGCGTTCAGCTTATCTTTTGCCCATGACGTCACCGCATTTTGTATCGCTGTCTTATCAGGAGCAGCGTCAACGCCGGTCTGAGCCGTGTAATTGAAATAATAGACATCTTCAGCCCTGAACCCCCTGTCAGTCACCATCTTGCTGTATATGCGATTGGCTGTCTTGTTATGGGACGCAAGACCCTCTCCGTTTGATATCTTGCCCTGCACCAGTATCGCATAACCGGCAGAAGCGCCCACAAGAACAGTCTTTTCGTTTGAGGAACCGGAGATTATATTGTTCGAATCGCCGTTAAATAAAGCGGTTATGGTATAGGTGCCTTTCTGCGTAAACCCTCCAAGGCCGATTTTCTGGAAATGCCCCGCAGAGTCTGAAGTTGTGAGGTTATACGCGGTTGTCGTTTTATCAGGTGCGGTAATGGTAAGGACCACCGTAAGATTCTTGAGTCCGCTGACATCCGGCATGGACGTTATCTTGCCGCTGACATCTATCGTGGCATCTTTGAGTATCGTCTGCGAAGACAGGTCGAGAGACAAAGTAGATCCGAGGTTAATATCAGGCGCCTTGGTAAAGGTAATTGTAGTAATAGGCGAAACGTTCCCGGCAACGTCTGTTGCGCGAACATTTATAGTATAAGTGGTATTGCTTGACCATATTCCGTTGCTTATAGCAAACGACCACGTTGAACCGCTGGTTGAAGCAGCAATCCATGCATTATCGGGAGTTATCACATCGAACATCTTGGAACTATTCACATATAAAGTGCCGTCGGTTATTTGCACCTCAACGCTCGCCAAGCCGCTTCCGCCCGTCTCAGTTACCGAACCTGTAATCAACGAGAGGCTTTTCTGCAAGGAACCATCAGCAGGAGATGTTACGGCGACAGTCGGGATACCACTGTCTATCACATATGCCTGGGTCCGCACATCTTCAAAGTTTCCAGCATTGTCCTTGGAACGGAACTTTAGAGTGCTGCTTGCACTGATCGAGATCGGGCCTGAGTAAGGATCAGATGAAGCTGTTGGATCGTTTCCGTTGGTCGTGTAATACGTCACAACACAACCGCTGTTGCCTGTCGAAGCGTCATTACATGTGAGAGCAACAGATTGTGTTGTCTTGTATGATCCACCCGCAGGTGAGGCGTTAGTTAAAGGCGCACCAGAGTCTATAGTGTAAGTCTCTGTCTTGTATGATTCTGCGTTGCCAAGGCTGTCGACAGAGAGAAACTTCAGCGTAGTGTTAGCGCTTATGGTCACCGTCTTGGGTGAAGCATATCCGGTCAGACTTGTTGTAGGAACATCACCGTTAATCGTGTAATAGATAGTCGACCCTGCTTCGCTTGCAGTCAGAATGACCTGCTGGCCGGCCCCTACAATACCTCCTGCCGGAGAAGCGGTAGTAGTCGGCGCTGCTGAATCAACAGTTATAGAATCGCTTATAGTAGCTGAAGACCAGTTTCCGGCATTGTCCTTGAATTGCACATAGACTGTTTTGTCTCCGTCCCCGGATGAAAGTGTCCAAGTCTTGTTTGTTGTATAAGGCGTCTCATCAGACCAGTCGATATTGTTATTACTCAATTTCATCTCAGTTACAGTATTAGCGTCTGTAGCATAAAGAGTGAGCACCACGCTGGAACTCTTTGTCTGGGACTCGCCAAAGCCGGCATAGATACCCGCTCCAGATAGCGGAGAGGCCAGCTTGCCAGAACGAACAGGAAGGACATAATAAAGTTGAGTGGTTTTTGTGTTGTAGTCGATCAAACCGCTATCGATTTTCACAAACCACGCTTTTGTGGTTGTGGTTGCAGAGGTCGAGGATGTCCAGTAGCTGCTATCAAGCGGGAAGTTTTTGAATTCATTATTGTTCAGCCATGTGGCATTACTGCTTTGGCTGGCGTTGAACAGGCTTGAAAGCTCGTTTCTGTTAGGAAGCCGCCAGTCATTTACGCCTTTATAGATGTTTGTATTAAGGCAGGTAACATAAGCCAACGCATTCTGCCAATTCATTGTTCCGCCAGTACATGCCCCGGCAGTAGGTGTACTGCCGTCTTCGAGCCAGACAAGACCCGTAAGGTTATCGAGAACAGTCCCATCTCCATTGTCCTTGAATCTAGGACTTGGCCACTTTTCGCCCAGTTCCAGATCGCCATCATCGTTTGTTGTAGAAGATGCCGTCTGCCCGGTCTTGGGTAATAACAGAGTTGATTCAGTATTACTGTCCCTGACAGGGTGCACATAATATGCAACCCCCTTGCCGTCGGAAACGACTTTGCCGGTAGACAATGTCGCGATCCAGGCATTACCAGGTGTCACTAAATCTGAGGTAGACGTCAAGTACGAACCTGACGCAAAACTTACAAATCCCTGTGTGTTCAGCCAGGTCGTAGGATTTGACGCTTCTATATTTATCAGACTCGCCATTTCATTCCTGTTCGGCATTCTCCAGTCCGTATAGCCAAGATAGTGTTCCGAATTCAGACAATCTACATAGGTTGAGATCGCATTTGTCCAAGACATAATACCGCCCGTGCAAGTCTCATTACCACTGACAGTAGGAGTGTCCGCTCTCCTTGGCCACATCAGGCCAGTGAGCTTGTCAGTTATGACATCATTTGAAGTATCAGCATCGCAGTCTGCAGTCTGATCCGTACATGGTCCTGTAGAATTGCGATATGTTATTACGAACCTCGTTGCAGGCCATGCCTTGCCGTTTTGGTCCTGAGATGCAAACTTGCCATCCTGACCAGCATTTGTAGCTCCTGCACAGTCATAAGAGGCAGGCGTATTATCGTAGCAGGTTGTCTGTCCTGTCTTGGGGATAGAAACAAATGTCTGGACATTACCCGCTGCCGGGGCAGTCTTGTCGATATTGTACGTTACAGATTTAACGATCTCCTGGTTACTAACGCTGTCTATAGACCGGAATTTAACCGTAGTATTCGCTGTAATTGTCGCCAGCGTTACAGGCGTGGAGTAAGCAGAATATGCGTCGGAATTGGCCAGATACGTCGGAGGATCAACTCCATTTGTAGTATATGCAAGATAAGCGCAGCCTGAGCCATCTGCATTATCAGCGCACATCAGAGTAACTGTCTGGTCAGTATTATACAACCCGGCTGGGACCGACGCTGTTGTTGTTGGTGCCGTGCCATCTCCATAACCGCTCAATGCAATCTGAGATTTTGTATTTGCAACATTTAAATGATTTGAGACTACTCTAAGAGTTCCAACGTTCAAGTTGCTTGTGTCCGTCTTAAAGGTTACGGTTACCTTGCACGAGCTGCCAGCTCCCGAATCAGGCATACTCAAATTAGTAAGGGTAGTACAATATGGAGAAGTGCCAGTTGTTGAGATCACAAATTTATTAACATCAGCTGTGCAAACATCAGTAGTCTGAATACTGCCAACACAAGTTGCTATGCTAGCTACCGTAAGAGCTCCAGACCCAGTGTTTACCAAAGTAAATTCCTGCGTCTTTGTCGCACTATTATTCGTTTGAACCGTACCAAGGTTGACAGGAGATAACGGGGTCAAGCTCAGAGTCGGGATATTCGCTCCCTGATTTATAGTAAATACCTGGCCGTTAACAGCAGTACCTGCAGCATATATAGTTATTGTCGCAGATCTCGTCCATCCATTATTATGAGCCTCTACAGAATAATTCAAAGTCTGAGTGCCTGAGCCGCTTGCAGATGCGCCGGAACCAGTATAATTTGCGCTTGCAGTTATTGACGATACCGTAGGCGCACTGTTTGTTACTGTAGCAGTCCAACCGCATCCCGCCTGTGTCGTTATATTGAAGCTTCCGCAGCTACCACCAGTGCATGTAGCAGAAGACTTATAAGATGCGCTGTCTGCCGAGATATCGTAAGTGCATATCTGATCAACCCAGGCCGCATCATCGCCAAGGCTTACAACACTGTCTTTTGTATAAGACCATTTAAGCGTATGAGTACCCGAAGCTAAATTAAATACTTTTTGCGCCCAATTAATATTGGTACCGCCGGTATAATCCTGCTGAACACCGTCTATATAAAAGTTCAGCCTGTCATATACTGAGGGATACGTAGGCGGCCCATCAGACGAAGCAAGCCACCAGAATGACAAAGTATATGGTCGAGCATTCGTGATAGTGGTCTGCATCCAGGTAATGCCGCTGTCACTTATTTTTCCGCTTTGCGCTGAGGTACCATCATGTGTATTAATAGGAGCTGTACTATTTGCAACGGTGGCTCCAGTATTCTGACCGAACCAGTTCGCATTACCACCTGTTGTCCAGGATGAACCAGTGCCAAAATTAAGGGAGGTATCCAATCCAATGACTTTAGTCTGCGACACGGTGAATGTTTGCCCGTTAGTCACCTGACCGGCAGGGTAAATTGTTATTATACCGCTCCTGTTGTTTACTGTATCCGTAGTCGCAGAAACAGAAAAACTAATCGTTCCGCTGCCTGTGCCGCTATTACCCGCCGTTATCGTTAACCATGCCTGGTTAGAAGTAGCCGTCCATGAACATGAATCTCCGGAAACAGTTAAATTCACGCTTGAACTGCCGCCCGGGGATGCGATATTAGAACTATTAGAAGCAAGTTGGTATGTACACACCCTGTTGACCCAACCGGCATCGCTTGCTTTACTCCAGGCAACATCTTTGGAGTATTCCCATTTGAGAGTATGACTGCCTGTCGGCACAGAATAGGTTTTCTGGGCCCAATCTACTTCCCCACTGGTCGAATATACAGTTGTAGCTCCATCATAAAATTTCAGATAATCGGCGCTGGGCTGAGACGAGACTTTCCAGTAGTAAGACAACGTCATAGGACCTGTAACTGTTGTAGAGAAATATGAGGTTTGATTAAAGCTTATATCCCCGCTCTGCGCGGCATTTTGAGTATCAAAGGGTGAGGCATTCTGTCCTGTCCAACTTGCGCTGCCGGCGTTTGTGTAGCTTGAAAAAGGCGCTGTATTATTTGGCAGTGAGGTATTACCAAGCGCCGTGCCCATTGACACACTACTACCCTGTGTAATCGTAAATGTCTGTCCTGCAACTGTCATAGTCCCAGTCCTTGCGGCTCCGGTAGCATTTGCACCAACCGTGTAATAGAATGACCCGTTACCGGTCCCACCGGTATTAGCGGTTATCCAGTCAGTGTTGCTTACAGCCGTCCAGGAACAGCCTGATTGTGCAGATACAGTCACGTATGAATTACTGCTGCTGCTTGAAGTAAACAAATGACTGCCTGCGGTATTTAAGTTGTAATCGCCCGGATACACATAATACGTACAGACCTTATCAATCCAGGCAGCATCGGAATTGGCGCTTACACTGCCGTCTTTAGTATATGCCCATTTCAGGGTGTGGCTCCCTGAGGCTATAGTATAGCCCAGCTGAGTCCAGTCAACTGATCCGCTAATGCTGCCCTGCTCCACTCCGTCCACATAAAACCGAAGATAGTCATAATTGGTCTCTGAAGAAACCTTCCCGTAATACGAAAGATACAATGGACCCGTGACAGTGGTCTGAATCCAAGAGGAACTCACATATGTTGGAGAGACCCCGTTATCGATATCGCCGCTTTGAAGAGCTGAACCTCCGTAATACTTTGTCATATTCTCCCCGAACCATTTTGCGTCGCCACCAGCAGTAAACGTGAGAGAAGTGTTATCAGCAGCTGTCGGACTGCTTGTAGTAACATTTGACACAACATGTGAATAATAGCCCGGCGCAACAAAATAACCGTCACCATAAGCAATAGAGAAAATATAGGTTGTAGAGTTGGAAGTTTTAGCCCACCAGGTAACGCCGTTATCAGTCGATGCCCAGATAGTGCCGGAATCTCCGGATACAACAAAACTGCCATCTCCGTATGCAACACTGCGCAGGTATAACGAAGCACTTGAAGTGCGCAGCGTCCAGGTAATGCCGTCAGTAGACGTAAGAATTGTTCCGTTGTAGCCCGCAACTACAAATGTGCCATTTGCATAAACAATCGATTTCAAAGTGTTTGTGGTGCCTGATGTCCTCGCTGTCCACGTTATTCCATTGTCCGCCGATGTCATTATAAGGCCGCTGGAGCCCACAGCAACAAATAAATTATTAGTACTGTTATAGGCAATATCATAAAAAGTATATGCAGTCATATCTCCCCTGTCGGTCCAGGACGAGAGGTTATTATAGTAGGCTGTATAAACCCTCCCCGAGTATGAAACTGCAACGTAATAATAGTTACCGTAAGCTATGCTGTAAAAGTTTTCTGTAGATCCTGATATGGAATTATTTGTCCAGGTTATTCCATCGGGAGAAGACAGAATCGTTCCGCCATCTCCGACTGCGACAAATTTTCCACCGTATGGATCGTTCGGGTTATAAATGACAGAGTATAAAAACGCAGTAGTGCCTGAAGTCCTTTGGGTCCATGTCGCGCCGTTATCTGTGGACGTAATTATAGTCCCATAATAACCTACTCCGACATAAGTGCCTTCTCCGTATGCAGTGTCCCAAATATAATAGCTGTTTGAGGTGTAAGTCCATGTATCAGGAGAAACTGCACTCGAAACCCCCGGCATAAGCATTGCCGCCAGGATTATCAGAAGGGCCGGAATTAACATAAAAAGGCCTTTATTTTCTTTGAATCTTCGCATGGTTTCCTCCCACGGAATTTATTGGTTATTTTTTTAGATATGTAAGACTATGATGGAATTAAATAGGTTATGTCAAGGTAAAATTACCCGAACTCCAGACAGACAAGTTTTTGTTTTCTTGAGATATTTTAGCCAAATCATTGAAACACTGTGAAGTTTTCTTCACAGGAAAAAACAGGCTAAAGGAATATCCTCCGGGAATCAGCGCATCCAAATGCATAATCTTTCCCTACTTCAAATTATAAGGGCTTAATTACCTGACTGCTTCCTCAGAAATGTAGGTACATCATAGATGTCTTCAGCAGGCAGGATCGAATCATTCAGGACCTGCGGTTTGTCGGCCTGCTCATTGATCATGCCCATGAGGGACCCTTCCGGCTGCTTCTCAGGTATGCTGGCCGTTTCTCTGGCAGCTTCCTTTGCGAGATTTTCCTGCGCAGCAGTATTGTCTGCAACAGCCTTTTCAGAAGACATGCCGATGCTCTTGGCAAGGACCCTTCCCGAACCCTTGAGGCTCATGGCCTCCTTCTTCGGCGCCCATTTCTTAACATGCGGGAGTTCGGCCTTCTCTATCCTGTCCTCAAGTCCTGTGGCTATCACAGACACGCGGACCTCACTCTCCATATCCGGGTTGATTACAGCGCCGAGGATTATGTTTGCGTCGTCGTGAGACGAGTCATGTATAAGCGAGGCCGCTTCCTGTACAGCGTCCAGGGACATGTTGAGCCCGCCGGTTATGTTTATCAGGATGCCTTTTGCGCCCTCAATCGAAGATTCCTCAAGCAAGGGATTGGATATCGCCTTTTTGGCCGCCTCAAAGGCCCCGCCGTCTCCTTTACCTGTGCCCACGCCGATAACGGCCCTGCCCGCGTTCTGCATTACAGCCTTTATGTCCGCAAAATCGAGGTTTATAAGTCCGGGGATGAGTATGAGGTCTGAAATGCCCTGAATGGCCTGTTTCAACACGTCATTGGCTATGGAGAAAGATTTAAGCAGGGGGGTGCCTTTTTCAACAACAAGGTGTATCCTGTCGTTAGGGATGATAATAAGTGTGTCCACCTGTTTTTTGAGCTCCCTTACTCCCTCATCAGCATTCATTGACCTCTTCCTGCCTTCATAATAAAAGGGCCTGGTCACAACGCCTACGGTCAGTATGCCCATCTCCCTTGCCTGGGCCGCTATAACAGGGGCCGCGCCTGTGCCTGTGCCCCCGCCCATGCCCGCGGTTATGAATATCATGTCAGAGCCTTCAATGCAGCCGGCAATAGCGTCCCTGTCGTCAATGGCCGCCTGTCTCCCGATCACAGGGTTCGCCCCTGCGCCAAGTCCTTTTGTAAGCTCTGTGCCTATCTGCACCCTGTAAGAGGCCAGGGATGAATCAAGGTGCTGGCTGTCGGTGTTTACAGCTACAAATTCAACTCCGAAGATATTTGATGAGACCATGCTGTTTATGGCATTGCCCCCTCCTCCGCCTACACCGACCACCTTTATCTTTGCTACAAGCCTTCCGACATCCTGAAGTTCAAACATAGCAGCCTCCTATTTTTTCCTCAATATATTTTTAAACCATCCGGTCATTTTGCTTACAAGTTTGTTAAAGATATCTGTTGAGAAGCCTTCTTTTTCAGCGGAAGGCAGCATTTGCATGCCGTACAGCACAAGTCCTATTCCGGTAGAATACATGGGACTGCTGAACTCCCCATTAGCTTCCTTCATACCGCGAAAGCCGGAGGGGTCCTCATTTAATGCGGAAGGCCTCCTGCTGTTTTTAAGTTCATTCCTGAGCGCAAGGTCAGGATAGCCTGTCCTTACCGGCAACGAAAGTATGGCCTCTGCCAGCCTGTCAAACCCTGAAATAAGAGAGGCCCCCCCTGTCAGCACAATACCTGAAACAACAAGCCCGTTATCATGCATGGCCTGCAACTCCTGCTTCACAAGTTCCAGGAGTTCCTCAGCCCTTGGATGCAATATCTCAGCCAGGTATTTTGCCGGTATGCCCCTGACCTGTCCGTCAATGGCGACCACCTCCACTTCTTCAGCAGCAGGCGTCCCGATCAATACAGAACCGTATTTTTTCTTGACCCTCTCGGCCTCATGAAAGGGCAGCCTTAACCCGACAGACATATCGTTTGTAAAGTGGTTGCCCCCTATGCCGAGGACTGCCGTATGTCTCAGGCACCCTTCTTTATAAATGGCCACGTCTGTTGTGCCGCCCCCGATGTCAACGACCGCTATCCCCATTTCGCGCTCTTCCTCATTCAGCGTTGCCTCAGCAGAGGCAAGCGGCTGCAGCACAATGTCCACGACCTCAAGCCCGGCCCTTTCGCAGCATTTCAGGAGGTTCTGGACGGAGGCAACAGCGCCTGTGACGATGTATACCTTGACCTCCAGCCTCACCCCGGCCATGCCTACAGGGTCTTTGATGCCGTCCTGCCCGTCGAGTATAAAATCAGTCGGAAGCACATGGAGTATTTCGCGGTCGAGAGGCACATATACAGCGCTCGCAGAATCAATCGCCCTGTCAACATCCTCGCGCGTGACCTCGCTGCCTTTTATGCCGACTGCGCCGAAGCTGTTAAAGCTCTTTATATGGCTTCCCGCAATGCCTACATACACTTCTCTTATATCAATTCCCGCGTGCTCCCCGGCATCGGCAACAGCGTTTTTAATGGAGTTTGCAGTGGCCTCTATATCTATTACAATCCCTTTCCTCAGGCCTGTGGAAGGATGCGATTTCAGGGAAAGTATATTGATGCGGTCATCCGTCACTTCTCCGACAATGGCGCATATCTTGGTCGTGCCTACATCCAGGCCGGCAATAATGCTGCTGTTCCTTCTCTTTTTGTCCATCGCTATTTTCCGTTTACAACCTTTTCCATGCCGGAAGCTGCCCCGCCGACCGGTTTTACTATTATCCTGTTTGAGAACCTGAGGTCTATATATTCCACCGACATGTTTCTTTTTTCTATTTCGTCCCTCACAAATTTAAGCCGGCCCAGCTTTCTCTCGAAATCACCTATGCCTACCTTTATTGAGACCGAATCCAGCTTCAACGCTATTTCCTCGGGCCTCTGACCGCTTATTTCAAGGCTGCCTCCGGGTGACAGTATCCTCTTGTCATGAAGCACCCTCACAAACTTTATCGCCTCGTTATAGGTTTCAGCATTCACACGGGGGTCTATGTCTTTTATTACCGGCAAAAAAAGCACTGTCCCCTCTTTCATCTCTTCAAGGACTGCGCCGTCCCTGTCTATAAGATAGGGCCTGCCGGACAGGCTGAGAATGGCCACAGGGGCCGCCTCTGTCACCTTTACCAGCATCCTGCCTGACAATTCCCTGCGTATGACAGCGTCTTTTATCCACGGGGACCTGAGAAGGCTTTTCTGGATCTCGGCGCCGGAGACACCAAAGGTCTTATCGCCCTTCCTGATTTTTATTAATGCTGTTAATTCTTCGTTCTTGAGATGATTGTTGCCTGTAAAAACTATCTCACCAGTCCTTATACTGTGCCTGACAATATAATATGTTCCCAGGCAGACAGAAACAACCAGGAAAGAGGCAAACAAAATAAACCTTAATTTCTTCTTGCCTTTTTGTCTGTCCAATGATCTTGTATTTCGTCTGTTAGCGCCCGCCGCCATATATTATCAGCTTATCGCCTCTTTCAGTATCTCTTCAATCAAATCGGGGAACCCCATTCCAGCAAGTCCCGCTATCTTGGGCAAAAGGCTCGTTGCAGTCATCCCCGGTATTGTATTGACCTCAAGCACAAATGGATTGCCTGATTCATCAAGTATCAGGTCAACCCTGGTAGCGCCCCTGCAGCCAAGGGCATTGTGCGCGTCCAGCGCGGTCTTTTTCAGCCTGTCGTATACCTGGTTGTCCACTTCAGGGGGCAATATGTATTGAGTATGACCTGCTGTATATTTTGCCTCATAATTATAAAATTCAAGGGAAGTCTTTACTTCAACACCGCCAAGGGCCTTTTGTCCCATAATGCCGATCTGTATTTCCCGGCCCTTTATGTACTTTTCGATCAGTATATCGCCGTAGGAAAAAGCTGTTTTGAGTGCATCCGGCAACTCTTTATCGGACTTCACAATACTCACGCCTATGCTTGACCCTTCGTTCGCAGGCTTTATGACCCAGGGCATATTAAAGCCAGTTATGAGTTTCAAGTCCTGAGTTTCAAATTGTGGAGTTATATTTCCTTCATTCCTAATTCCTAATTCGTAATTCTTAATTATTTTGAAGGGTGGCGTCGGGACATTATGATACAGGAACATTTTCTTTGAAGCCTCTTTGTCCATTGCCAGGGCAGATGCAAGAACGCCTGAACCTGTGTAGGGTATGCCAAGGACTTCAAGGAGTCCCTGCACAGCCCCGTTCTCTCCATATCCTCCGTGAAGAGCGATAAAAACAATCTCAATCCCCTCAGCCTTTAGTGCAGCGCAGAGGTTTTCCGACGGGTCAATTAATACTGCGTTGTAACCGAGATCAGTCAGGGCCTTATAAATGGCATTACCGCTCCTGAGGGAGACCTCCCTTTCAGCGGACACGCCGCCTGCAAGTACACCTATGCGCCTTTCAGTTATCATAATAATTAATCCCTTCCGATGATTTTTATTTCGGGCTCCAGTATTATCCCAAATTTCTCCCTGACCTTTCCACTCACCATTTCCAAAAGCCTGATATAATCATTCGCGCATCCGCCGCCGGTGTTTATGAAAAAGTTTGCATGCTTCCTGCTGACCTCTATATTCCCCGACTTCAGGCCCTTGCATGCGGCTGCTTCAATAAGCCTGCCCGCCGAGTCCCCTTGCGGATTTTTGAAAACGCAGCCTGCTGAATGTTCTGACAAAGGCTGTGCTGCTTTTTTCATTTCCCTGAATTCCCCTGTCCGCTTTCTTACATCCACGGGGTCATCTTTTTTCAGAGATATGTTTGCGCCGAGAACGATAGAAGCAGGCGGCAACCCTGACTGCCTGTATCCGAAACCCAGGTCATTCCCTGATAACGTTTTAACGCTGCCGTCAGCCATAAGCAAATCAGCCAATGTCACCACATCCTTTATTTCATAGCCGAAAGAGCCGGCGTTTCCCGAAATTGCTCCTCCTACAGAACCGGGGATGCCGGCCATCCCCTCCATACCTGCAAGTCCTTCCTCAGAACAGAGACTGATGACCTTCTGAAGGGAACAGCCTGACTGCACGAAAATATGTTCTTCATTCTGCCTGACGATATTGTTCATCCTCCCTGTAAAAATCGCAGCCCCTTCCAGGCCGCCATCCCTTACAAGTATATTAGTCCCTCCGCCTATGACCACATACGGTATCCCACTACAAACAAGAAGTTTAACTATCCCCTGAAGAGTTGCCTCATCCGGGAATAGGGCAATGTCCACAGCCCCTCCAATCTTCAGGTAAGTGTGCCTCGCCATGACCTCATCAAACCTGATCTCTACCTCATGCTCAGCACAATATTCCTTCAACAACTCATAACTCATAATAAAATTACTATAAAAAATGACAGGGTAAGCAGCCAAAAAGATTTTACATGCGATACCATATTAATCTCCAGACCACTTTTCAAAGATATTTTCAACAACACCTGCTGTGAATTTAACCGCAAAAGACATAGAATAGATTTCATCGCATCATGTAAAAGCTTTTTGGATGATTGCCCTGTCATAACTGTTTTAGAATCTCTTCTCCCAGTTTATACACATCGCCAGCCCCAAGGGATATAAGCACATCGCCGGTTTTGAGTTCTGATACTATTTTTTTCACCATCTCCGCCTTGTCAGGGACATAGCTGATGTTGGCCAGACCGGCTTTTTCGATCCTTTTTAAAAGACTTTTAGAATTTATCCCCTCTATCGGTTTTTCGCTTGCAGCATATATGTCCAGCAGGAACAGTCCGTCCACATCACCGAAGCTTGTCGAGAATTCTTCGATCAGGTCCCTTGTCCTCGTGTACCTGTGAGGCTGAAACAGCACCAGCAGCCTGTTCTCAGGGAAACAGACCCGCGCGGCCTTCAAGGTGGCCTTTATCTCGGAGGGATGATGACCGTAGTCGTCATAAACCTTTATCCCCCTTGCCTCTCCCTTGAATTCAAACCTCCGCTGGATACCGCTGAAATGCTTTAGCGCAGACGTGATTGTTTCAACCGGTATCTGCAGTTCAATGGCAGTCGCTATTGCAGCCAGGCTGTTCAGCACATTATGCATCCCAGGCATGGGAACAGTAAAAGTCCCTGTGTGTTTACCCTTGAATATCACGTCAAAGCTGGTCTTTGTCCCTGACTGTTTTATGTTGGTTGCATAGATATCAGCCTTGTCCGACAAACCATACGTTATTATCTTCCTTTCGATCCGGGTTATCAGTTGCCTTATGTTTTCATTTTCGATGCAAACAACCGCAATACCATAAAAGGGAATTTTGTTTATAAAGGAAAGGAAAGCATTATTAAGTGCATTCATGTCCTTGAAGAACTCCATATGCTCTCTGTCAATATTAGTTATAACTGCGATGGTAGGGTTCAGCTTGAGAAAAGAGCCGTCGCTTTCATCAGCTTCAGCCACAATGTAATCACCCTGCCCCAGTTTTGCATTACTTCCAAAGGCCTTGACCTTGCCTCCTATGATAACTGTCGGGTCAAGCCCTCCCTCACTTACTATCGTAGCGATAAGAGACGTGGTGGTTGTCTTGCCGTGAGCTCCGGCAACAAGTATTCCATACTTGAGCCTGCCCAGTTCAGCGAGCATCTCTGCCCTTGGTATTACGGGAATGCTCCTGCGCCGTGCCTCCATGACCTCCGGGTTATCAGCAGAAACAGCAGAGGACGTTACCACAACATGTGAGCTGTCAACATTATCGGCATTATGCCCAATCATGACTTTTATGCCAAAACCCCTCAGCCTCTTTACTGTTTCAGACTCCTTAACATCGGAACCTGTTACTTCATATCCGAGATTGTGCAGGACCTCGGCAATGCCGCTCATGCCTATGCCTCCAATCCCCACAAAATGCAAAATCCTGTACCTGTTAAACATCTCCACCTCTCATTTATTAGACCTCACAAGGCTCATCGCCAGGTTGACGACCTTTTCAGCCGCGTCAACCTTGCCGAAGGCGTTCGCGGCCTTCTGCATGTCCTTCCTTAATTTTTCATTGCCGTACAACTCCCTTATCGCATTTGCAAGTATCTCTCCGCTTAATTCCCTGTCAAGTATCATCCTGACAGCACCCATGTCTTCAAGCTTTCTCGCATTATGCTCCTGGTGGTTTAACGCGGCATAAGGATAAGGTATCAATATGGCCGGTTTCCCGATGGCGGTTATCTCAGCCAGTGTTGTAGCGCCTGCCCTGCAGACCACAACATCGGACACTGTGTATGCCTCAGCCATCTGGTATATAAAAGGCACTACAATTCCCCTGAAACCCAGGCCCCTGTATGCCTTCATTACTCTTTCGTAATCATTTTCCCCTGTTTGATGGAGGAACTGGATATTTTGCCTTAAATCCAGCAAATGATTCAATGCCTCGATCATGTTCCTGTTTATACTGCTTGCGCCGGCGCTGCCTCCGAAAATAAAAACAGTAAAGACGTCCTTTTCAAGGGGGAAAATTGAATACGCGTTTTTATCGTCCCTGACGAGTATCTGCTTCCTTATGGGGTTTCCTGCCAGAAAGGTCTTTTCGCCGGGGAAAGACGACATGCTCTCCTGGTAGGTAACTGCTACAGCATCCACAAAATTCCCGAGGAACCTGTTCGCAACGCCGGACACTGAATTCTGCTCAAGTATTATTGTGGGAATGCCCTTAAGATGGGCCGCCAGCACCATGCCTACAGATGCATATCCGCCTACGCCTATAACAATATCGGGCTTTACCGATCTGATTATGCGGAATGAGCCGAAGATGGAAAGAATAAATATAAAAACCGCCCTGATCTTTTTCAGGAGGGATTTACCGAGAATACCCTCGGCCTTCAGGAACTTTATTTTATAACCTTCTCTCGGGATGACCCTTGCTTCAATGCCATGTTCCGTGCCGACAAAAATTATATCATTTGAAGCATCCCTGTCCCTGAATTCCTCTGCGACAGCGATGCCGGGAAAGAGATGACCGCCTGTTCCACCTCCAGCAATTATTACCTTCATCAATCAACTCCTTACTTTTCACTTCTTACTTGCCAGTTCTATAATGATATCGTCTGTAACCGTAGCCTTTCTGCCATCCCGGTCTGTTTGCCTGCGGGCGGCCATTGAGAGTAAAAACATTTTTCCTCTGCTCATCTCCTCCCGCCGGTAATGCCTTATGTCCTGCTGATCTTGAGACATTCAGCAGCAACCCGACTGCCATCATATTGATGGTCATGGACGAGCCTCCGTAACTTATAAAAGGCAATGGAAGGCCCTTTGTGGGCACCATACCTGTAACAACCGCAAAATTGATTACCGCCTGGATCGCAATCATCATCGATACCCCGTAAGCAAGATAGTATGAGAAGGTATCTTCGGTCTTCTGGGCAATAGCAATACCCCTCAGGAACAGCACAAAAAAGAGGACAACAACAATAACAGTGCCGACAAAGCCAAGTTCCTCACCTATGAGGGAAAAAATAAAATCAGTATGCACCTCCGGCAGAAAAGCGAGCTTCTGTTTACTCTCTCCCAGGCCGACGCCCCTTAGTCCGCCGCTCCCCAGCGCTATAAATGACTGGACAAGCTGGAACCCGCTGCCCTGGGCCTCTTTCCAGGGATCAAGAAACGCAACAACCCTTTTCCATCGGTAAGGCTCTGATATAAGCTTGTAGACAACAGGGAGCCCGAGGATGCCCAGGGAAAAGAGATACCGCAGTCTCATGCCTGAAAGGAACAACATGGACATCGTAAGAAGCGCAAGACTCATCACAGCCCCGAAATCAGGCTGCTTCAGGAACACGACCGAGAACAGCGCCATTATTCCAATAGGTACTGCAAAGGACTTGAACCTATCGGTCCTGTATCCCTGGATACTCATATACCACGAAAGGAACACAACCATCGCGAGCTTCACAAGCTCTGAAGGCTGAAAAGTGGAAGGCCATAACCTCAGCCATCTCCTTGCGCCGCCTGCGCTTACGCCGAGTTTTGTAAAGACCAGCAGCAGACACACAAAAGACAGGACAAGCAAAGGGACTGCCGCTTTTTTCAGATATTCAACCGGTGTTTTATAAGCTACAAACATGGCAATTATGCCTAGCAATACTGTAAATAACTGCTTTTTTATAAAGCCGAACTGGCTTACTGCCATGCCCTTTTTGCTGTATTTCTCTATCATGTCCGGCGAGATCACTGAAGTGGAGCTGTATACAGCCATAAGACCTATAAAAATAAGCAGCAATACTGTCACTAATAACCACTTGTCGTATGTCTGTTTCACAGGCCCATGACCACCTTCTTAAATTGCCTGCCCCTGTCCTCAAAATCCCTGAACATGTCAAAACTGGCGCAGGCCGGTGAAAGCAAAACAACATCGCCCCTTGAGGCGATCTCCTTTGCCCTGAATATTGCCGCGCTGAAATCGTCCTCCATATAGGTCATTACAACATCTCCAAGCGCCTTTTTGATCTTGTCCCTCGCTTCCCCTATAAGGACAAGTGCCTTGACCTTTTCCCTGACCAAAGGGGCCAACTCGGAAAAATCGCTGTCCTTGTCCCTGCCGCCCGCAATAAGTACGACGGGTTCCTTAAAGCCCTCAAGGGACTTAAGGACAGCCCCCACATTCGTACCTTTGGAATCATTGATAAACCTGACCCCGTCAATTTCCCGGACGAACTCAAGCCTGTGCTCAAGTCCGGGGAATATTTCAAGTGTCCTGGCCACAGAATCAGGACTGCAGCCTGCAAGCAGGGCCATCAGGGACGCAGCCATGGCATTTTCCATATTATGGACACCCTTTATAAGAAAGGATGAAGGGTGAAGGGTGAAGAGTGAAGAATCAGGGAGATCAAAATAAATGATATCGTCCTTGCAATACGCGCCTTTTACCTTGTTTGTCCTGCTGAAATACAGTATGGCAGGCGCGTTGCCCGACCCCCACAATCTTCTTCCTCTCTTTATTATTTCTCCTGTCATGGGGTCATCCGCATTTAATATAAGGACGTCCCCTTCTTTCTGGTTTGAAAATACCCTGCACTTTGCGTCTATGTAATCCGGCATCGAATGGTATCTGTCAAGATGATCAGGCGTAATATTCAATATCGCTGAAATCCCCGGCCTGAATTCGTCTATCGTCTCAAGCTGAAAACTCGATACCTCAACCACAAAACAATCAGGCAGCGCGTCACGCTCAACGAGCAGCGCTTCAGTGAGCGCATTCCCGATATTCCCGACCAGGAGAACACTGGTACCGCTGTTCTTCAGCATCTCGTAAAGAAGGGTCGAGGTCGTAGATTTACCGTTAGTGCCTGTCACGGCGAGAAATTCAGTTTTTTGTTGCTGACCGCCGCTTTCGCCACGGTAGGGGCCTGAAGCTCGCCTTCTGTTGGTGATTATCTGATATGCAAGTTCAAGCTCGCCTATTATCTTTATTCCTTTTTCAGATGCGGTCTTAAGCGGGGGGATACTCATTGGGACACCCGGGCTCACAACAATAAGTTCGCTGTTCTCAAACAGGCCGACAGGATGGCCCCCAAGCTCAAGCTTGACCTCAGGGGAAAGATTGTCCGGAAATGTCCCGAGTTGCTGCCTGGTCTTAGTGTCGGTCACTGTAACGTCTGCCCCAAGTCCTGATAGCAGGTTGGCAGCACCTGCACCGCTTCTCGCGAGGCCCACAACAGTGACCCTTTTACCCTTGAACCCCACTTATGTGAGGTCCTTTCCCGAGGCCCTTTTGCCTCCCTTCCTTGCAACCCTGGAGGGAACACTCTTCCTGTGTTTTTTCTTGTGTGTTTTGACCTTTTTTACACTGTCTTTGTGCTTTTTATGCCTGCTTACAAGTTTTTTCTTGCCTTTATGTGGCTTATATGAAGCAAGCACTACAGGTCTTTCATCCGCGTTGCTGAAATATATCATCGGTTCTGACTTCTGTGCCAGGACATCATAACCCTTTGATAAAAGCACCCGTGAGTCCTGCCAGAGGTCCGACCTTACGGATTCTCCAAGCATGGCAGCTACCAGTACATCCTTACCCTTCTCGGCAGCGCAGACAAAACAGTGTCTTGCAGCCCTTGTGTAGCCTGTCTTGCCTCCCACAAGATCATCATCAGCCCAGAGAAGCTGGTTTGTGTTTTTGACGAACACCCGCCTTCCACCAACCGAATATATCTTCTTTGTCCTGGTATTGATTATCTCCTTTATCATCGGGTACCGTAGAGACTCTTTCATGACATTTGCAAGGTCAAAGGCAGTAATGTACTGGTCAGGCCCGGGGAGGCCCGATGCGTTTATAAACCTTGTATTCTCGGCCCCGATGCGCACGGCCTTTTCATTCATCATTTTTACAAAGGCAGCCTCTGAGCCTGCTGTTGCTTCGGCAAGTGCAACTGCCGCTCCATTGACAGACCTCATAAGTGCGAGGTACAAGACATCCCTGGTACTAAATTTCTCCCCTGGCCTCAGCCTCGGAGAAACAGAAGGGGTATTTGCCGCCGCCTCACTGATAGTGATTACTGATTCGGGGTTTAGCCTGTCAAGGGCAACCATGGCAGTAACAAGCTTTGTCGTGCTTGCAGGGGGAAGCTTCAGGTTCGGGTTTTTAGCATAGAGTATCTTGTCAGTATTACCGTCTATTACGACTGCGGCCCTGGCAGAAATCTCGTCCGCCCACAAAGTCGCAGGCAGCAGACAACCTATGGCCATAATCAATAGAAAAAAAACAATCCTTCTCTTGCTGCCTTTTTTTATACTTTTACCGACCAAACCCTGACCTCCTGCTACAGAATAATGCCCGAAGCTATTCATACCCATCACCTCAATTTTAAAGTTGCGAGACTAAATAAAGCAAGAATTATCCCTACTATCCAGAACCTGACTATGACTTTTTGCTCAGGCCAGCCCTTGAGTTCAAAATGATGATGGATCGGGGCCATCCTGAATATTCGCTTACCGGTGAGCTTAAAAGATGTGACCTGCATCACAACTGAAATTGTCTCTATCACAAATATCCCGCCGACGACCGCGAGTACTATCTCATGCTTTGACAAAACTGCTATAGTGCCGAGCGCGCCGCCGAGTCCAAGAGAGCCCACATCCCCCATAAAAACCTCCGCAGGATGCGTGTTATACCACAGGAACCCCAGTGCCGCCCCAAGCATTGCCCCGCAAAACACAGTGAGTTCCCCGATGCCGGGCAGGTAAAGCACCTGCAGATATTTGGCAAACTGGGCGTGGCCTGATACATATACAAGCGCGACATTGGCTATTGTGGCTATTGCAACAAGCCCGATGGCGAGACCGTCTATGCCATCAGTCAGGTTTACGGCATTTGAAGAGCCAACAACAACGAAAACAGAAAAGGGTATATAAAAAACTCCGAAGTCAAACAGCCATTTTTTGAAGAACGGGATGCTCAGGACTGTACTGTAAGGGTCGTGGGGGTTTTTATACATGAATATCCCGATCGCAAGCGCCACAACCATCTGGGCCCCGAATTTATATATACCCCTCAGCCCCTTTGGATTTTTCTTGACCGCCTTAAGATAATCGTCTAAAAACCCGATAGCGCCAAAACCCAGTAAAGAAAACATCGCGACCGAGATATAGATATTCCTGAAATTGCCCCACATGAGCATGGAAATTGTTATCGCAGACAATATGATAATCCCTCCCATAGTCGGCGTGCCTGCCTTTGCATAATGTGACTTCGGCCCCTCATCCCTTATCTGCTGGGTCATGCTTATCTTTTTCAGCCACCTGATCACCGCAGGCGCGATAATAAATGTTATTATCAGCGCGGTAAAAACAGCGAGGGTCGTCCTGAAGGTTATATACCTGAATACATTGAAAGGAGAGAAGGAATTACGGAGACTGTAAAGCAATTCATACAGCATCGGTCAACCCCCTTTTAACTGTCTTTAACACCTGTTCCATCTTCATGCCGCGGGAGCCCTTTATCAATACAAGGTCAGAGTCACCTATTGCCTTCAATAGTTCTGCCCCGGCTTCTTCAGACGATGCAGTACTTATACCCTTGCCCTTAAACTCCGAAACAGCAAGCGCCATCAGCGGTCCCGCGCCAATAAATACATCCACAGGCAGGCCGGAGAGCAGTCTCCCAAGGTCCTTATGGGCCTGGACCGCGTAATCGCCGAGCTCCAGCATATCACCCAGCACAACAATGGCCCTTTTGTATTTGCCGCTTTCAGCATTAAAACGCCTCACCATTTCCTTTATTGACGCTTCCATGGATGAAGGATTGGCATTGTAGATATCATTTAAAAAAGTCGAACCGTTGAAATTCTCTATCTCAAACCTCATGTTAACGCCCCTGAATGACTCCAGCCCCTTTTTAATTTCAGCCATCCCGAATCCAAGGCCATGGGCTGCAGAGGCAGCTGCGAGTGAATTATATACATTAAAAAGACCCGGAAGCCTGGAGTCTATATTAATGCACGCATCTCCGGCGCAAAGCGTAAAGCTCGTGACATCGTCAAAAAAAACAATATCTCTCGCTGTAATGTCCGCCCTCTCGGTCTCTATGCCAAAGGTTATCATCTCACCTGTAAATGCAGTGCTGACGCCTCCCAGCAGGAACATGTCATCAGCGTTAAGTATAAGTTTCTTCACATATTTTACGATCTCAAGCTCAGACTCCCTGACCTTTTCGAGAGAGCCAAAACCCTCCAGATGCTCATATCCTATATTTGTAACAACCCCCGTATCGGGCATTGCGATATTGCAGAGTTCATCTACATCACCGGGTCTGTTGGTCCCCATTTCGAGCGCCATGACGCCTGTGTCCGCCTGTAACCTGGTGATTGAAAGAGGCATTCCTATATGATTATTAAGGTTCCCCTCTGTCTTAAGAACATTTAACTTTTGGCCCAAAATTGAAGCTATCAGCTCCTTTGTCGTTGTCTTGCCGTTACTCCCGACTATCCCGATCACATGCCCGCTGAATTTAGTCCTCAGGTATCGTGCCAGGCCCTGGAGCGCAGCCAGTGTGTCATCAACTATGATTATCGTCTTATCGCCTGCACGCAGGTCAGCTATCGGGAACTGTGAATTAACGATGGCCCCTGCGCAGGTCTTCAGGGCGTCCGCAACAAAATCATGGCCGTCAAACCTGTCGCCCTTTAAAGGGACAAAGATTTCATTGCTTTTTATATTTCTTGAATCGAGCGAGACCCCGGAAAAGCCGCCGGAAAGCCCGGTTGTCCCTTCACAGGCGATCCTTCCGCCTGTTGCCTCAAGCAGATCAGAAACAATCAGCATCTGGCCGTCTCTGAACCCTTAAAGTTTGTACCGCCTCCAAAGGCAGGCCTGCTAATGGTCCTTTTTATTGCGTTTTCAAGCGCCACCCTGTCGCTGAAATCGTGTCTCACTCCCTGGATTTCCTGGTAATCTTCATGTCCCTTTCCTGCGACAAGCACTATGTCCCCGGAAGAGGCCAGTTCAACTGCCATGCTTATAGCCACGCGCCTGTCAGGGATAACAATATAATTGTCTCCATCAATGCCTTTTTCTATCTCTTTTATGATCCTTTTAGGGTCTTCGTTTCTCGGGTTATCAGAGGTCACTATCACAAAATCGCTGAGCTTGGCGGCTATCTCTCCCATTTTTACGCGCTTCCCCTTGTCCCTGTTCCCTCCGCAGCCAAATACAGTAATGATCTTCCCTTTGTCTGACTTTTCAGGCTGCACGGGCATGGAGAACTGACGCCTTTTGACCTTCATCATCCTTTCGGTCTTTGCCGCAAAATGGTATGCCTCAAGCAGCTGACGCGCGGTCAGCAAAAGACGCTCAAGCGCATCCTCTGTGTGAGCATAATCCACTACAGCAAGAAAATCCTGCCCAAGGTCCACCTTTTCAAACCTTCCTTTAACAACTCCTGTCATTGCGATTCCCTCCTTTATTATTTCAATTGGTATATTTAACGATAATGAAACGCCAACAGCCGAAAGGATGTTATAAACGTTTATTGTCCCAACAAGAGGGCATACGATTTCTTCTTCAATGCCCTTGTGCCTTAGCCTGAAGGTAAGCCCTCCGAAAGCTGCCTTTATGTCCAACGCTGAAACATCAGCCTCCTGATTCTTAATAGAATTGGTAATTACTTTTATTTTTCTGCCCTGGCTGCGCAGTTCTGCTGCAAGTCTTTCCCCGTAAGGGTCGTCTATATTGATAACAGCAGTGCCGTCTTCCGACAGAAGTTCCGTGAAAAGCCTCTTCTTTGCGCTGAAGTAATCGTCCATTGTACGATGGAAATCCAGGTGGTCCCTGGTGAGGTTTGTGAATACTGCTGACCTGAACTTTGTATAATCGGCCCTCTTTTGCGATAGCGCATGAGAAGAGACCTCTGCAATAACATGGCTGCAGCCCCTGTCTGCAATCTCCCTGAGCAGGGACTGGAAGTCCGGAGCTTCAGGAGTGGTATGGGGAGCATCATAGGCAGTATCATCTATCATATAACTGATCGTACCTATCAGACCCGTGCGTTTTCCCCACGCCCGGAGTATTGATCTGATGATGTATGAGGTTGTCGTTTTTCCGTTTGTGCCGGTAATACCTATAACAGTGAGTTCTTCTGAAGGTCTCCTGTAAAAATCACTTGCTATGGCTGCCATGGCGTCCCTTGTATCGTCTGCACCTATCCAGGCAACGCCGGGATGCTTCGTTATGAGTGCTGCCAGCTTTTCTTCCTGGGTACCGGGCACTGGACACTGAACACTTTCGTATACTATTGCCGCTGCGCCTTTCCTGATGGCGTCTTCAATAAAATCATGGCCGTTAAAGTTCTCGCCCCTGACAGCCACAAAGAGCCCTCCGTCTTTTACATCCCTGGAGTCGTACATCACCCCGGAAATGTCCCGGTCAATATCGCCGCCTGCTGTAAAGCCCTTTCTGATAATGTCCCTGGCCTTCATCTTCACCTGATTTATCATTGCTTATTACTCACCAGCAACAGGCCCTTCTCTTTATAATCATCCCTCGGCACACTTAGATATGACAGGGATTCATTGGCAATTTTCTTGAAAACAGGACCTGCCACAACTCCGCCGTAGATCGCGCCGCGCGGTTCATGCACAACAACTATCATGGCTATCCTCGGCTTGTCGGCAGGCACAAAGCCCACAAAGGAGCTCACAAACCTGTCTTTTGAATACTTTTTTGTCCTCGGGTCTATCAATTGTGCAGTCCCTGTTTTTCCTGCTACCTGGTTCCCGTCCACAGCGGCCTCTTGGGCAGTGCCGCCGTCTTCAGTGACAGTCTTCAATATCTCCCTGAAAATTCCCACTGTCTTATCGGAAAGTATCCTCTTTGCCTCAGGTGCAGCTTTATAAACAACCTGGTCAAAAGGTGATATTATTGCAGAAACCACATGAGGCTTAACAAGAAATCCTCCGTTGGCAATGACCGAATAAGCCCTCAAAACCTGCAAAGGAGTGACCGCGACCTCCTGGCCTATGGAAATTGAGCCTATAGACATACCTGACCATTTGTTCGGCGGCCTGACCCAGCCTGACACCTCTCCTGCAAGGTCTATACCCGTCTTTGCGCTGAATCCAAAACGCTTTATATAATCGTAAAGCCTTTCCCTGCCGAGATTCAGACCGATCTTTATCGTGCCTACATTTGAGGATTTCTGTATGACTTCACTGAAGGTAAGCACGCCGTGTTTATGCGCGTCCTTTATCCTCCTGCCGCCAACCTCAATAGACCCTGCGCTGCAATCAAAGATTGAACTAGGCTTGACCAATCCTTCCTCAAGGGCGGCAGTGCCGACTATTATTTTAAACGTCGAACCCGGCTCATAACAGTCGGTAATGGCCCTGTTCCTCCTCTGGGAATCCATAGCATCCATAGGTTTGTTCAGGTCAAATGTCGGCCTGTTTGCCATCGCAAGTATTTCACCGGAGTAAGGGTCCATCATTATTGCGGTGGCAGATGCAGCCCTCCAGTGCTGTACAGCGTTGTCCAGGTTCTTTTCAAGTATGTACTGCAGGCCTTCGTCGATGGTCAGGACAGTATTGTTCCCTTTTATTTCCTTGCTTTGGCCTTCTGAAAGCACATTCCCCTTTGCGTCCCTGAACACAGAATTATTTTCTCCCCTTGTGGAGAGGTATTTGTCATACTTCCGCTCAACTCCTTCGAGCCCGTTATTGTCTATATTCACAAAGCCGATTATGTGGGACGCAAGGCTTCCCTTTGGATAATACCGTCGTATCTCAGGGACGAATCCGATGCCTTTCAGCCTGAGGTCCCTTATTTTCCGGGTATTTTCGAGGTCCAGTTTTCTGTCGATCCAGTTGAACCTGCCGTCTCTGGTAAGTTTGGCAGCTATTGCATCCGGTCTCTGGCTGATAGCCCCTGCAAGAAGAATGGAAGTGTTTTCTGCTGATATAATTTCGGAGGGGTCACAAAAGATTGATTCAGTGTCCAGGTTCACGGCAAGTTCTCTTCCCTGTCTGTCCAGGATAATGCCCCTCTTTACAGGTGTCGCCTCTTTCCTGGTCTGCTGGAACCTTGCCTTCTCAAGATACCGGTCATGGTTTATAATCATTATGTCAACCAGCCTGAAAACAACGGCTATAAAGCCGAAGGTTATAAAAACACTTAATATGGTTGACCTTATTTTCATCTCACCTCAGGTGCTTAATGCTATTAACGCATGAGCAGCAGCCATGCCGTCATACCCCACAACGCAAGTCCTGCCGGGACCACTCCGATCAGGAACCCAATAAATCCTGCCCCCTCTCCCTCATCCAACTGGATTTGGTTGTCCGCTGTTCAAAACCTTTTTCTCATGATACTCCCTCCTTGTTTTTTTTACTTTCCTCTGGTCAGCAAGGCTGTCTTGCGGGGCTCCTGCTCATTAGCCTTTTTCACAAAGACAACCTTGACCCTGTCAGGAAAAGTGAAACCCGTACCATCCATGGCAACTTTTTCAAATCTCTCTACAGATAAAAGACTCGCCCTCTCAGCGAGCATTACCTTTGTATCTCTCATTAATTCTTTCTTCTTGTTTTCAAGGCGGCTGAGCCTGTATTCGAGCGAAACAATGCCGGACCTTAACCAGACCGTTCCAAAAATTGAAAAAAGCAGCAGCACTATGGAAAGCGGCTTCAGCAGCTCAACAAATCTGTTCTTTCTCCGGATCATACTCTTTCAGCCCCCCTCAGCTTTGCGCTCCTTGAAGAGGGATTTTTTCTCATCTCTTCAAAGGCTGGAGTCAAGGGTTTTTTGGTCAGCATCCGCAGCAACCCGTTTTTGGCATTGTCCCTTATAAAGTTTTTTACTATCCTGTCTTCAAGCGAATGATAGGATATAACGCATACCCTTCCGCCTGTTTTCAGCACACTCAGTGTTGAACCGAGACCTTTTTTCAGTTCATCAAGTTCCTTGTTCACTTCGATCCTTAATGCCTGGAAAGTCCTCGTGGCAGGATGGGTCTTTCCCCTTCCGCCATAAACCTCCATAACAAGACCTGCAAGCTCCGCACAGGTATTCAAAGGGGCCCTCTTTCTTGCCGCAACAATGGCCACTGCTATCTTCCTTGCAACTGTTTCCTCACCGTACTCCTTCAAAATCCTTTCGAGGTCCTTTTCACGGTACCTGTTGACAACATGCCATGCAGTCAATTCCTGTTCAGTGTCCATCCTCATATCAAGCCTTTCATTCGACATGAAACTGAACCCCCGCCCAAGTTCCTTTAACTGGAACATAGAGACGCCGAGGTCAAATAGAATGCCGTCAACCTTATCTATATTCATTGATAAAAGCGTGTCCTGCAGGTCGGAGAAACTGCCCTTCCTGAGATATACCCTGTCATTGCCGAGCCTTTCCCTTGAATGTCCAAGGGCAACATCATCCCTGTCAATGCCTATAAGCCTTCCGTCAGGTCCTATGCCGGCCAATATCTCAGAGGCATGGCCCCCAAAGCCGACAGTGGCGTCAACATAAGTCCCATTTTCTTTCAGATTAAGCATCTCAACTATTTCCTTTACCAGTACCGAAGTATGTGGTTGTTCATCCTTCACCTTAAAGACCAAACCCTGCAAGTTCCGCTTCAATCGCCTTTACATCAAACTTCTGCAGGTCTGTTACAGCATCCCACTGGGCCTTGTCCCATATCTCTATCTTGTCAATCTGCCCTACAACCGCTACATCGGAAACAATCCCCGCATCCTGCCTTTGCTCATAAGGCACCAATATCCGACCCTGCTTGTCAATGTCACATTCCATTGCAGACGCGACGACCCTTCTCATATACAGCTTCACAGCCTCGTTCATTTTCGGGAGCTGCCTTATCTTTTCCTCAAGCCTTGACCATTCCTCAAACGGATATATATGAAGACACTTGTCAACAACCGCGTTGGTGATATATAGTTTTGTATTGCTGTATTTGCTGAAAATAACTTCACGGAGAGGAGCAGGGACCATGAGCCTACCCTTTGGGTCTAAAGTGTAATAATATTTACCAAGAAACGAGGTCATCTATTTTCCTCCACTTTCTACCACTTTTTACCACCGTATCAATAATATGGTAAAAAAAAGGGTGTTGTCAAGAAAAAAATACTTTTTCCAAAAAAATCTCCATATAATGTATTTCAAAAAAAATAAAACACTATATATAGAGGGGCCGATTGAGCTGGAAGACCTGTTCAGAAAAAATTGAAAGACTCAAAAAAGAGGGTCTATTAAGGACAATTAAAGACCGCCAGGCACAGCAGTCAGCATCAAAGATACTGATTGACGGGGTTGAATACATAAATTTTGCCTCTAATGACTACCTGGGACTTTCAACAAATTCTTCAATTGCGGAATCAGCAAAAAGGGCCATAGATCAATATGGCTTCGGAGCGGGCGCTTCAAGGCTCTTGTCCGGAGGTACTGAACTGCACAGTGCGCTGGAGAGAATGGTCTCCGAATTCAAGAAGACCGGGGCTGCACTTGCTTTCAATTCAGGCTATTCGGCAAACACGAGCGCCATTCCGGCTATTGCCGGAGAAAATGACATTATCTTCAGTGATGAACTCAACCACGCAAGTATAATCGACGGTTGCAGGCTCAGCAAAGCAAGAACAGTCATTTACAGACATAGAGACGTTGCCCACCTGTCAGAATTGCTCAAGAAAGAAAAAGGCGACAAAAAAATAATCGTTACCGATACCGTATTCAGCATGGACGGTGATATCGCCCCATTATATGACATCTATAATATCTGCCTTGCTAATGATGCGATCTTCTACCTGGATGACGCCCATGGAACAGGTGTGCTTGGAGATGGTCACGGCGCACTGGCCCATTTTAAATTAAAACCTGAGCCGTGGATAATCCAGATGGGAACATTCTCAAAGGCGCTCGGCTCTTACGGGGCCTTTATAGCCGCTGATAAAGACACCATCAACTGGTTTATTAACAGTGCGCGTGGTTTTATTTTTTCAACGGCCTTGCCTTCCTGTGTTATCGCAGCATCAATAGCAGCATTGAATATAATCCAGGAAGGGCCTGAGATAGCGGACAGATTATGGCAAAACCGTGAAAGACTGTTCAGGGGCTTGCATAAAGCCGGGTTCGACACATTGAACAGCGAAACACCGATAATACCAGTCATTGTCGGTGATACAGAAAAGACCATGAGATTCTCTGATCATCTCAAGAACCATCATATATATGCGCCGGCCATAAGACCTGCAACAGTCAAGATGCCGAGGATACGCTTCACAGTCTCAGCCGCGCACACGGATGAAGACATAGACAAGGTGCTTGAGGTTTTAAGGAAAACGCTATAAACAAACTTCCATTGGGCTAATCAACTCCCTTCCCCCTCGCCGGGTTGTCATCAAGATATTCCCTTATAGCGTCGGTAAAATCACTGCCATACCTTTCAAGCTTTGCCTCTCCAACCCCGCTGATCCTTCTCATTTCGGGATATGTCACAGGATAATGCCTGCACATTTCGTGGAGGGTCTTATCTGAAAATATTATATACGGGGGCACCTGCTGTTCCTGCGCAAGCCGTTTCCGTACTGCGCGCAGCACCTCAAAAAGCGCCTCATCATAAGCATCGAACTCTCCGCTTTTCAATGGGCGGCGTTTGTCTTTCGGCTCGTCCCTCTTCAGGGCTGTGGCAGTGCCCCTGCCGAACATGACCTCCGAACCCTTTTTATTTAGTTTCAAAACGGGATAACGGTCTCCTTCCTCCCTGATAAACTCCTGTGCAATAAGTTCGTCTGCAAGATACCTCCAGTATTTTTTGTCCTTATGCTTTCCTGCGCCGTAAGTCTTGATACTGTCATGCCCAAGCTCCCGGACCCGCTTTGTGTCAGCCCCTGTGACAATGTCTACGACATGCCCGGCACCGAACCTCTGCTGCGTGCGTGACATTGCAGACATCAGTATCTGGGCGTCAGTGGTAATATCAATCCTCTCGACATTGCCGGTGCATATATCGCAGGTCCCACAATTGTCATCAGGATATTCCTCGCCGAAAAAACCAAGGAGCTGCCTGCGCCTGCATACGTTATGAGTGGCAAACCCTACAACCTGGTTCAATTTCTCCATCGCGATAAAACGCTCGCTGTCATCAGTTATCTGGTCTATGAAATAACGTATCTTGGGGATGTCCCCCCTGCTGAAGAGAAGGAGACAAATGGCAGGCTCTCCGTCACGCCCTGCCCTGCCTGTTTCCTGGTAATAATTCTCAATGTTCTTCGGGAGGTCCGCATGAATTACGAACCGCACATTTGATTTGTCTATTCCCATGCCAAAGGCAATCGTAGCTACTATGACAGGAATCTCGTCCCTGCTGAATGCCTCCT
>Ga0209211_10001288_pt1 | contig 47926 bp, 56 predicted proteins | sample RifGroA2_FD_183992 | JGI IMG/M metagenome (GOLD analysis project Ga0209211, IMG submission 183992) | Groundwater microbial communities from Rifle, Colorado, USA - Groundwater A2 (SPAdes) (version 2) | ecosystem: Environmental > Aquatic > Deep subsurface > Groundwater | place: Rifle, Colorado...
GGCACTCAAAACAGTCGTTTCTCTTGCAAGAGTTGTCGCTATTGGATTATACTCTCCAGTTTCTCCTCTTTCAACTCTGTCAACTAATGAACCAAATCCCACTAATCCTTTTCCTAATTTAACACCTTCCAAAACTTTTGCAAGATTTTCAATTGTTAAATCTTGATGTACTGTTGCAGGATTATTTGCTACTTGCACTACCGCAACTGTCAATGGATCAACCATTGGTGAAATCACAGCAGGAAGCTCAGCTGGATACCACACTCCTTCAGAATTAATTGCTGTTCTAACAGCTTGTCCAAGACCAAATACTCCATTTGTGTAGAAATCATGTAATTTTCTTATATCATCTCCAACTTTATCGCTGGAATTTAACTGAAGTGTTCTAATATGATTAAAATACTGAGTTAATTGAGGGGTTTTACCATAATATCCTTCAACGGGATGTTCTTGAAGTGGTAATCCTGATTCTTTAAGAGCACCTTGTGCAACAGGCAACATTTCTGTTTCAACTTGCTGCATTGCTTCTCTTACTTGTTTATCAACAATTCTGAAAAATGCGAAATTATCAACGTCTGGCATTTTATAACCTCCATAAGATTATATTATTACTGAAAAATATCCATTATTTATAAATTTTGCGGCATAGTAACCACTTTAAAGTGAATAATCGCTATACCGCCAGAATCTGCATGTTATAAGCCGTAATGCGTAATTCATGGCTTTTTTATTTTACGCACAATATTTAAAAATACTGGCGCAATCTTAAACTCAAAACTTTAATGCTGTAAGCCTTGAGTATTGAAATTCTAGAAGAGCAACTGCTTTATATATTTTACTGAGGCTTTCGGAGTTTTGTGCGCTAGATAAAATTCTTTAGACATCTAATTAATGTAAAATTAGTTAACATTTAGTCTTTGAACAAACTATCATTTTTTAACATACCAGTAAAGCAAATATATAAGTGTAACAAAAAATAACACAAATCCTAAGAAAATAAGCATAATTCCTAAATCTTGACTTACTCCAAATTGTTGTGCTATAAAACCAACTAAACATCCACTTAGAAAGATAACACCACCCCAAATATTTTGAGAGATATAATTTTCTGTAGTAGCAAATACTGCCCTTGATTCTCGAAGCTCATCATACATTTTAATAAAAGCCATAGGAGTTACCTTCCTAAATTTTTTAACAAGAATTTTATCAGAACTTTCTTTACGCACATTCAATTTTTTTTTAATTTTCTCAATAAGGATTAATACATTCGCAATATAGATTATTATGCTAACTACAAAAACACGTAAATATAGATTATTATATAAAGTACCAAATTCAATCATGTTGTTTCTGATAGAGCAAACCCTATTAACCCTCCAATTATTGCAAATACAATATGTATTATAGGATTAACTGCACCATTTAAGAGACGAGCAAATAATAATGATGCAAACAAACCAGCTAAAACGCCTAAAACTATAATCCAGTAATCCAACTTATCTTTTCTTGCCATAGTTATCATGAATAGAGAATTAGTTTATATAATTATCTGTCTAAATTAGCATAGGAAATTGAAATCTATAATGGTTGACCTGTACTTTTACTAACTATAAAATTAGCAGAATATTTTAAAGCTAGAAAACATTTATATATCTCCGACAATAAATTATTGATATGAAGAATAAAAAGGATTTTAAGGAATTCCAGAAAAAACGTAATCATGTTCTACCTTTTCTTATGAGTTATAATCCAGATATACCTGATGATATTTGTCCAACATGTAGAAAACAAAATAAGGGTACAAAATTCTATGCAGACATTTGTGCAAACTGTGATAAGAGAATTTCAGATAATACTGTATTTTGGAATCGAATAAAAGCATATTTCCAAGTAAAAGGAGAAATTAACTGGACTAAATTGGGAACAATAATCGCATTAATCGGATTGTTTTTATCAATTTTAGCTTTTTTTGGATATCCAACAATAACCAATTTTCTCAAGCCAAGTGTATTACTTACAGTTGATAAAACCTCAGGCATTCTTTGTGAACACGGAGTTCCATCTCTTAATGGGTCAGATTGGAAGATAATGACTAATAAACTGCCTGTTGGAATTAATTTATCTAACTATGATGAATACAAGATTGACCCCAGACTTTATTACCCTTGGGGATTTATAGTAACCATCACTAGAGAAAAAGATGTTGATTTAATAGAGCCAAAACTTATTATATCCTACAATCAACCAAACTTTTTTTATGATGCATATCTAGCAAAGGAAGTTATTATTCCTACTATTCCAATAATCCCTAAAATTTTTGATGGTACTTCTTCTCCAAGAAAATATAATAAAACTGAAAATCTTTACTATGATTTAGATTCACCTTACAAAACAACAGTATTCTTACCTGATTTAACCAAAAATAATAATAAATTACAAGTATCCATAACTTTTTTAGTGGATCTTAACCATGATTGTGGGATGGACTTCCCAATACATTTTAAGTTAATCGAGGACATTCACAAGATAGAATCAGAGGATGTTATTGGAACACTTAGAGTAGTTAAAAAAACCAATAACCCTTAAATTAGCCAAAGCAACATTTAAATAAAGAATAGATTATCTAGAGAATATGGCTGAGGTAAACATCCCAAGATTTGTAAAATGGGCAGGGGGTAAACACCAGCTAATTGAGCAGTATATCCCTCTTTTCCCTAAAAAGATTAACAGGTATTTTGAGCCTTTTGTAGGCAGCGGAGCTGTTGCATTTCATATTATAAATAAATTCTCACCAAAAGATGTTCTTCTTTCAGATATTAATGAAGAACTGATAACTGCTTTTAACATTGTTAAGACAGATGTAGAGAGATTAATTATAGAATTAAAGCAACATAAGGAATATCATGTAGCTGATGCCAAAGGATATTATTATGAGATAAGAAAAGTCAGCCCTAATGCCTTACCTGAGTTAGAGAGGGCTGCAAGATTTATTTATCTTAATAAGACGTGCTTTAATGGATTATATAGGGTAAATTCAAAAGGTCAGTTTAATGTTCCGATAGGCTCATATAAAAACCCAGACATTATACAGGAAGAAAAGCTTAGGATAATATCTCAATTGATAAAAGATGTTTCTGTTAAAGTGATGTCTTTTGAGAAAGTTCTTAACTTAGCAAAGAAAGGAGATTTTATTTATCTTGATCCTCCTTATTATCCTGTTAAAAAAGGAAAAAGCTTCACAACATATACAAAAGACAAGTTCTTAGAAGATGAACAAAAGCTACTCGCTGATATATTCCAAAAGCTAGATAAAAAAGACTGTTTAGTAATGTTAAGCAATAGTGATACTAATTTCATTAAAGAACTATATTCTTCATATAACATAAATAATGTTAAAGCCAGAAGACTAATAAATTCAAATGGCAATGGCCGAGGAGAAATTAATGAGGTTGTTATAAGGAATTATTAATATATTCTCCAAACATTAATTGCTAATTCAACCAAGTTTGAGTGTCTTTCTAATATTGATTTATCATTCCATACATCTATTTCATTAATTTCTCTATTCGGTACATATCTTGAATTTCTAAAACAATTTTGTTTTTTCTCGTCAAATAAAGAATTACTCAATCTTCTATTATCATCGATATGTAATAAAGTTAAATTACCTACTTTATTAAGTAGTGTATTAATCTTTTTAATATATTCCTCATTTGCTAATATTTCTGATTGTGGCTTGTTCCTAATAAGATATTCTTTCCATTCTTGTGTTAATGATTTTGGCATTATATGTTCTAATGTAATTTGATTAGAATCACTTATTTCAATAAGTGAGTCCGCATTTATTTGAAATTTCCCTAGTTTTCTTAGTATATATCTATTCATTGCTTCGTTATTAATAGACCTTTCAATAAAACTTGACTTAAAAGTGATATCATTTGGATTCATTTCCTTTATTTTGATAAAAAGAGTAGTAATAGGTAAATCATTAATTGCCCACTCACTATACTTTCTTTCAAGTTCATTTGGGTTTTTCTCACAAATAGTATTATGTCTGAAACTGAGAATTTCAATATTACTTAACAATCTAATAAAATCATTTTGACCTAAACTTTGATATTTTCTTAATAATAAAGGATAACATGAAGTAACTTTTAATGTACGAAGAACATCTAATGACCTTTCAATATCTACATTATTAATAACTGTATGCCTAGGTTCAATTAAATTTACATAAATGTGACAGTTATACTCTAACTCGCTAGTGAATAGCAATAACTTTTGTTCAGTAGTACATTCACGTTCAAGTTTTTCTTTAATTTTTTTAAATAATTGTTTATCTCTAACAAGTTCTATCTTTGATGCCCAATAATGTTTTAAAAATGAGGTTATAGGTGCAACACCAGAAGTATATGTGGTTATACTGTCCCACTTTTGTTCAATTTCATCAAGACAAATATCAGAAAAAGTTGCGGCTTTTGAATATAAATAATTTTTTACTAGATCCGCAGTACTCAATTCTACTCCTCTAGCATTTAATGTTTCAAAGATTATATATGCTTGCCCTACATCAATAACGGGAATTTTAATTATCTCAACCTTATCTAATACTAATTTTAGATAGTTTGTTAAACTTATATATCTATCTTCTAAAGATACTTCTTGAAATTTATCAAAAAAGAAATAATATATCTTAGATATTAATTTTTCAGATTCACTTTTTCCTCTAATATTTCTGAAATCAGTATTTCCTTCTTCAGGATTAATAATATTATCATAAAAATATGAATTATCATATTTATTAAGTTTTATTTTAGGAAATGGTCCGTCTGTTGTGATATCAACATGATATAATAAATCATGTATTTGTTTTGCTTTTCTTTCAGCATCAGAATTTCTTATTCTTTTCAAAGAATCTCTAAGTGATGATAAAAATATAATCAAAGTTGTAAGTCTTTGTTGACCATCAATTACTTCAAAAATTTTATTTTCGTTTGTAGATTTAATAACCATAGAACCTAAAAATAAAGATTCTTCGTTAATTGTATTTAAATCAGCCCAAAAATCACTTGCTTCACCTATATCCCATGAAAAACTTCTTTGAAATCTAGGGATTCTGAAATAGCCTTCATCTAGTAACTGCTTTATTGTTCTCTTTACAGGGTCATCCATTATCAATCATCTCTAAATACCACAAAGGCTTAAGATTTTCTTCATACTTTTTATTTTTCTTATTCTCTTTATCAGTATATTGAACTTTAGGAGGCTGTCCGTTGCATACACTCATGCACATATTGTCTATTTCCTTTGGGCTATCAATGAACTCTCTAATCCATCCTTGGAAAAAAAGAGTTTTAGGCTCAAATTTGCTTTCTCCAGTATAATTAAATTCCTGCTCAATAATAAATAATTGAGCTAAATTTGCAATAATCTTTAACGAATTTAAGAAATGTTCAAACTTTTCATTTGCCAAAGCTTTTATCTCTTCATTAGGATCTTTGCCATAAAAGATATTATCAAAAATAGTAAGCAGTTTCTTCTTTAGCTCTGGTCTGCTTCTTGTTCTTAGATTAAGATCAATCATCATTCTAAGATGATTTGGTCTGAATGTTCTTTCTCCATCTCTAAGCCAGATTTGGAAATTTTTGTTAACATCATACTCATTTTTCAGGCTTTTAGGTAATTTAGAAGGTCTTATTACATATAGCTGAATATCCTGATCAGTACAAAGAACATTCTCTTTATCAAATTCAAGAGCCTTGATAATTTCCAACATTTCTTTATACTTCATTTAAAATCTCTCTCCCTTTTTTTGTTGCATGATATAATCTTCCTATGTTATCCTTTGGATTAAGGCATTCTATAAGCCTCTTATCATTCAGCTCTTTTACTGTAAATGAAGCTTGCGAGATAGCAACCTTCAATTTGAGCTTAATCTCATTTGTTGTTAATGGAGATTGCGAATTTAGTAAGAGCCGTAATACCTCTTTTCTTCTGCTTCCCCTTTTTAACCACGCATATAACTCCCAATCCATACACAAGAATAACTATAACTTATATTTAAATAAAGTTAAGAATATGTTAAGAAATATAGAAAAGTATATAAACAGATTAATTATACGAGCAGTACCATGTTATATTTTGAAAAAGAGGGAGTTAAATTATTAAAAGGTGATTGTCTTAATTTGCTCCCTGAAATTGAAAAAGGCTCTGTTACTACAATATTTGCAGATCCGCCTTATAACCTTTCTAATGGCGGAATTTCATGTAAAGGCGGTAAAGTTGTTTCTGTGAATAAAGGGGATTGGGATAAATCCAAAGGATTTGAAGAAGATTTTAAATTTACATACGAATGGATAAAGAAATGTAAAGAGATATTAAAGCCAAATGGTACAATTTGGATTTCAGGCACCCCTCATAATATTTATCAGGTTGGTTATGCTCTCCAATCATTAGGGTTTCATATTCTAAATGAGATTACATGGTTTAAGCCAAATGCTCCGCCTAATTTAGCCTGTCGTTGTTTTGCTCATGCACACGAGACTTTAATCTGGGCAAAAAAATCAAAAGATGCTAAACATAAATTCAATTATAAGGTTATGAAAGACTGGAATGATAAAATTAGTCCTAGCGGAAAACAAATGAGAAGTATTTGGAACATCCCATTAACGCCTATGTCAGAAAAAAATCATGGCAGACATCCTACACAAAAACCAGAAGAATTGCTTAGAAGAATTATTGCCTCATCCTCTGATATTGGCGATTTAATTCTTGATCCTTTTAATGGCTCTGGCACAACTGGAGTTATAGCCAATAGATTAGGAAGAAAATATATTGGGATAGAAATGGATGATACATTTCTCGAAATAAGCAAAAGAAGAGTGCTAAGCAACAAAAAACAAATGATGTTAAATTCTTACTAATTGTTTATGATATAATAATTAACTTTATTATTCTTCCATTTACCTTATTTATAAATGCGTAATCTTGCAAAAAATCAGAAGATTACGCACCTAAATCCAAATTCTTGTGAAAAAAAGCGAAAAAAATAAATATAAGCTTCACTATATAATGGTAAAATAGCCTAAGCTATACCATTTTTTTGTTTTTGCAAGATTAGTTTTTTGCGTTGTCTCTTTTCTTTCGTCAATAGTGTGAACTAAAAACGGAGGGAATAGAGATGACAGAATACAAACGAGAGCCATTAGAAGAGGTAGAAATAACAGAGATAAGGAAAGCATGCAAGAGTTTTGACGAGGAACTGGTAATTAACCTCTTGCTTGAGACAGGCATGAGATTAAGTGAGTTGCAAAAGCTAAAGGAAGAGAATGTATGCTGGCAGAGAGGCTGCATAAACATCATTGGGAAGGGGAATAAGAGAAGAGTTATACCCATAAGCAGCCTTGCCAGATTCTATCTGAGCCAGTGCTTCTCTAAGCGTGATAGCTTTCCTTTGGCAATGCGAACTATCCAAAAATATGTCAAGGTAGTTGCTGAGCGGGCAAGAATACGCAAAATCGTAAGCCCGCACGTTCTAAGGCATACATTTGCAGTATGCTATCTTCATAGAGGCGGTAATCTAAGGGCATTGCAAGGGATTTTAGGGCATTCCAGCATAACCACCACAGACATCTACCTAAACTATTCAGGGCAGAGGGTTATTGAAGATTTTACCAAAATCTGGGACACAAACAAAATTGATCCAAAGAATCAGAAGCTAACTGCTTTTATCCCTGAAAATGTACAGAGAATCAATTAACATCACTCTGGACTACCGCAAAGGCTTCTTCAGAAAAAGAAACCTAAATAAGCATGACATTAGGTATCTGAAAGATTATAAGTATGTAGAAGTCTTTGACAAAGCTGTCGGTAAGAATAAAATTGAATCTTTTTTTATTAAGCCAAATCCAAACACTTCTGAAAGCTTGGGGCATTTATTTTTGGTGAAAGCTTTGGAATTTTACCTGAAAAAGTTTACCAAAGATGTCAAGACATACCAGACATTAAAGCCAGACATTATTTTTGATGTCAATGGCAGAAAATATGCAATTGAAGTTGAAACAGGGATTAGATTACTGAAAAACAAAAAGTCATTTGAAGAAAAAGTAAGCAATCTGTATGAGAAGTATGGAAGCAAGAGATGGTTTTTTGTTTTGACAAGCATGGAACATCTTGACAAGTATCAAGACTACCAGAAAACATACACAAAAGAAAATGTCCACAGAAAGATTAAGGAGTTGTTTAGGAATTGCAAGTGATTTTTAGTCCGCATGAGATTATTAACAAAAAATCCGAATGAGTGCGAATGAGAATTTACTAAATGCAATTATTTTTTACTAGACTAAGTTAATTTTGAAAGCGGCGAAGTCATTTTTATTATTTTTACCAGCAAAAGCTGAGCCAAATTAAAAAAGGCTCAGCTTGTCAGTTGCTAAATGACTTCGCCGCAAAGAATAACTTAGTTGGAAAGAAAAATTTTGCTGGCAAATCTCAAAAGCAAATAGATTTTTGTTTTTTCTCAAAGAAAAATGCTTATGCAGCAGCCTTAAATCAAGCCGAAATTCAAGCCCAAATTTTCACAGCTAGAATGTGTTTAAAAGCCATTTTGGGCAGCTCCATACCCTAATCGCCTCACCAAAATAGAGTAACCTTATTTTTATAATCGACCCCGAATTTTTTACACTTAATACAGCACACCTTTATTTAGACTTTCAGCCTTTTCCAGCACATCAAACTTCTCTTTAAATTCATCTGGACTTAGCTCACCATTTGCAAACTTCAATTTTAGCAGCAGCAAAGGATCATTTATCATCTCAAACTTCTCATGGCTTTGTTTTTTCTTTCCAAAAGCAAAGTTAATCTTGTTCTGCAAATCTTTGTTGCTGATATAAGCATAAATTTGTGTAGTGTGTATGTCAACATGCCCCAAACTTCTTTGAACATAATATAAATCAACGCCTTGCTCCAACAGATATGTTGCATATGTATGCCTCAATGTATGAAATGAATAAGCATATCTTTGCTGCCCTACTTTTGTTTTAAATGTTTCAATCTTTAATTCTGCTTTTCTAAGGTATTTCCTGAATTTCATTGACAGCATATTCTTTAGAAATTTTTTGTCATAGAAACCGCAGACAAAATATTCGCTGTCTTTGTTTAATCTAAGCCATCTTTCAATCAAAGGCTTCAAACAAGATGGCAACATAACAATTCTGTCTTTATCTCCCTTGCCAGCCTTGACAAAAACTTTTTCTGTTTCTAGATCAATGTCCTGCTTTCTCAGATTACAAACTTCGCTGATTCTTAATCCGCAAAATAATGCAATCAGACAACCCATAAAGACATGGACATCATCAATAACTTCAAATAATTGCAGCAATTGTTTTCTGTTTAATACGTTTGGCAGCTTTCTGTTGTTGCTTGGTCTTCCAAAGTTCATTCCCATTTTCACATCCTCCTTATCAGGTTTAATCCAATTTCTTTTATACTCACGGCTAACACGGAATCAGTCTCATGGCGTCTCTTAAAAGCTTCAGAAAAGGCTTTCTTCTGGCTGATATAATTCTGCCTTAGCTGAAATCTAATGTCATCTGGCACTTTCTCTAACAGAAGCCAGCGATATACAGTATAAGGGTTGTAGCTGTTCTCAATCAACCAATTATACAGCTCTCTTTCAAACCCTGTAACCATAAACTTTCTTCTGTTGTAATGAAAATGTGCAATCTTAGCCATCATTTTACACAGATTCGGCACGTCTATCTCAGGAAATCTCTCAATAAGCTTTTCCTTTAATGTTTTAAGCTTCTCGATAAAGTCTTTCGGCATATTTCTTGTGTTCACGCATACCACCTCGCTATATTTCTATAAGCCTTGGATAATGCGGATAAAACGGCTCGACGCACAAATGCAGAATCTATAAATGTTTTGTTTTTTAACCACTAAGAAGTCACTATTTTTCAACCAGCCTAACTTCCTTTATCACATAATGCCCTGTGCAAATATTCTCCATAACATTCTGTGCAGAAACTATCTCTAATCTCTTTTTAAATATTGGACCGTCGAGAACTATCGTCTCGCCTTCTCCGCCCTCGAGACCGATGTGAACCTTGAATTTGTCATGCAGTTTCTTGATATCAGAAAGGAATTTGTCATCTATCTTTCTTCCTAGCCATTTCTCATCCAATCCGTCTGCTGCAATGCCAGTTATTCTTGCATCATAGCCTAGTTTAATTATTAACCCAATATATTCTTCCATATCATAATGCCAGTATGGTGCAAATGCTTTCAAGTTTAAATCGCGAGCAATCTTCTCAACCCTTTCAAGCTGATACTGTGATGCAAGCGCTCCAGCAACCAATCCCTCAATTTTAAATTTCTTGATCGCAATCTTAATTGCCCTCTCAAGATCCTCAAGCTCTTTCTCTTTTATTCCAGAGCTTTCTTCAAAAATCAAAGGAATTTCCAACGCTTCTGCCTGAACTTTGACAAGCTCAATATTAGGAATATGGAACATATAGCTGTCATCTCTTTTAGACTTTAAAGTGATCAAACAGACTACTTTATGCCCTTGCTTCAATGCCCAGTCAAGAGCCATCGTGCTGTCTTTTCCGCCAGAGTATAATGCTGCGATATTCATTTTATCGTCGAAAGATATATATAGTATTTAATTGTAATGGTTTTTGAGATGAAAAAATTATGAAAAAAAAATCGGAAAAAATAAAAAAGAAAATATTGAAAAAAACTAAGAAAATAAATAACAACAATATAAAATCATTCGGCCTATTCATCGGCAGGTTCCAGCCTTTTCATCTCGGGCATCTGAGAGATGTAAAAAAGGCACTAAGCAAAGTAGATTTTTTGATTATCCTGATCGGAAGCGCACAGCACAAGAGAGAAGTAAGAAATCCATTATCTGCAGCTGAAAGAAAGAGAATGATCAGGACAGCACTAACTGCTGCAAGGATTCAGCAGGCAAAGTATGCTATATGCCAAGTAAATGACCTTGGCAACCATAATCTGTGGGTTGAAAATATAATAAGAACTATTAATAGGATCAAGCGCATAGATGATACTTCTTTAATTTTTGTCGGCACAGAATCATCTGGGCATTTCACTGCAAGATTGCTTGCAAAAAAAGGATATAATATCATAAAACTAAAATTATTGAGAGGAATCTCTGGCACAAAGATAAGGAGATTGATCCGCGAAAACAAGAGATGGCAGCATCTGGTGCCGAAGAGTATTGTGAAAGAAATCAAAAATAAGATATAAGATTAAAGTTGCATAAATTCCAATATTTTAACGAGCGCAATATTCAGCAAGAACCTTCTCTACTTCACTATACCCAAACCTAGATTTAAACAGAATCTGCTCTCTTTTAACACCTGCTGCCTCCAATCGCCCAAAGTCCACATTATCAGACAAATCGCCTGTTGTTACTACCACAGGTGTCTTACTATATAAGCCACTAGCATCTGCCCTTAATAATTCCAAAAAAGAATAACCGCTGCAATTTGGCATGTTTAAATCTGTAAAAATTAAGTCTACTGGACCAAGGACTGCGCCTGTTAAGGATCTGATCTCACTTAACACAGAAGATGCGTTATTGAATTGAAGCACTCTTGCAGTATTTTCTGATACTGGATCTTGATAATAAAAATCAATGAATGTTGCTAAAAGTACTCTTGCACTACCATAATCATCAACAACAAGAATCTTATATGTCTTCCTTATCGGCTTTACAGCTGCACTCTGAGTTTGAGGTAAGTGATTACCGTCTGGAATTTCATTTTCATCTACTACTACAACCTGGTCAACTGTCATCTACACAAAAAAATAATGCAAGTATAAAAACATATTGCAAAAAATCAGAATTTGCCGTCGATTAAAGCCCAAGCATCTTATCTATGTTCTCAGCAACTTTCTTTAAGTCATCCATTGTCCTTGCAATGTCTGTCCTTAATTCATCTACAAGCTCTTCAAGATTATCAACTCTCAAAAGATACCTATTGCGCTCGTTTACGACCAAACCTGCTGCCATCAATTTATTTACATGATGTATTACAGTGCCGCGGCTGAGCTGCAGCTTATCTGCAATCTCATCGCTTGTAAGATATTGTTTTGCCCTAGTGCTTTTCAGCAACTCAATAAATATCCTGAACATGCTCTTGTCCTTGTCACGCATATTAAAAAGCCCAATAGAATTCCCAAACCACTGGAGCTCATCATTCACATTTTTAGCAGGCCGCCTTATCTTTACTATGGTTATTCTTTGTGTGATGATGACCATAATTAAGCATAAAGTAACTCTATTATTTAAACCTTTTGAAGCTTTGGGCGAAACCTTTATATATAAGTTATACTTTACTTAGTCCTAGTTGAGCTTAAATCAACAAAATAGACATTAACCAAACACTATATTTATAAACAAATTATAAACCAATCAAAAAGCTATAATTGCTTAATAAAATCCAAAATTGTTAGGCACTAGACAAATAGAGGGGGATTACAATGACAAAACAGGAAAAGCAAGGTAATGCACAGAAACATGATGAGCAAAAAGAACCTCATCAACAGAAAACAGATTTTAATCTGAAAGAAAATCAGCAACAACAGCATAAGCAACAAACAATCCCTGCAGATAATGCTCAACCAGGTCCACATGCAATATATAAAACTCAGCTCGATGAATGCACAAAACACAGAGATGAAACTACAGCATTGCTTCAGCGTTTACAGGCAGACTTTGAAAATTATAAAAAACGCTGCCATAAGGATTATGAAACGATCACAAAGAATGCAAACAAGCAACTGGTTGCAAACTTGCTTCCAATACTTGACAGCTTTCAGTTAGCATTAAAAAGTACAACCAATCAAGAGAATTTCATCAAAGGCATTGAATTAATTTACAGCCAGTTTTACAGTGCGCTTGAAGCCCAAGGAGTGAGAAAGATAGAAGCATTAGGAAAAAAGTTTGATCCTTACAAGCATGAAGTTTTGCTGCAGGAAAAATCAGAAAAAGGTGAGGATATAATACTTGAAGAATTGCAAGCAGGATATATGTTAGGTGATGCAGTATTAAGATATTCAAAAGTTAAGGTTGCGACTAAATGAACTATAAAAAAGAAATGACTAGTAAAAAAATAATTTGCAATAAAAAGGTATGTGAAGAAAAAATCGCGATAAAAAAAGACCTGCCATTAAAAGAGATATTGAAGCTTGCTCCACCATGCATGTGTGATGCGTGTAATAATGGATGCAAATTCGGCTCAGGCGCATTAGTCGTCAATGAGAAATTAAAATTAAATGATATAAAAAATATTGCAAAGAACCTAAACATCAGCGAAGACGAATTAGAAAAAACCTACCTTGAACCGATAGAAAGATTCAACACAAAAACATTCCGACCAAAAATACTGAGGAAAAAAAACGTAGAGGGAAAAGAGCTTCCGTTTGGAAGATGCATATTTTATGATGACAAAATAGGATGCAAAATCCATGAAGTAAAGCCTGTCGAATGCAAGATATCGATGGGCTGCAAAGATTACAGCGAGCAGTTAAGCCAATGGTTCATGCTGAACTTTTTTGTGAACAGCAAAGACCCAGAATCATTAAGACAGTTTAATGCTTACCTAAAATCTGGCGGCAAGACACTTGTCGACGGAAATATGCAGGACATCATCCAAGATAAAAAGTTACTTGCTAAAATATTGGATTATGAGATACTAAATTAAAAAATGTAAGAGATGAAAAAGATGGAGCCAAGCAAATACCTAGATGAAAGATATGTCGCCTATACAAAAGACGGCAAACATAAAGTTGTGAAGACAACTGTGGGCGCAATAATAGAAGGAGATGGCAAGATTTTGCTCACAAAAAGAAATATTGAGCCATTTAAAGGATATTGGTGCCTTCCTGGAGGGCATATCGAATATTTTGAGCCTGCAAAAGATGCTATCATCAGAGAAGTAAAAGAAGAAACAGGATTAAATTTTGAGGGCAATTTTGTTGGATACTATGACGAGATTATTCTTGAACTCAACTGGCATGCAATATTCCTTGTATTCAAAGGAACTGCAACAGGCAAAGAGAAAAAATGTGAGGTTGAAGTTCAAGAGATGAAATGGTTCAGTAAAGAAGATGCATTAAAGCAGAAGCTTGCATTCAAGCATCTTAGCGTTATAAAGAAATATGCATAATAAAAAGAAAATATCAAAAAATAGTGTGAAACATCAGAATAACATATCCATTAAAAAACGGCGGTGAACAAATGCAGACACAAGATAACAGGCAACAAAGATCCTTACTAAATGCTGAAACGATTTTGAAGTATTTTATTACTGATAAAAGCGAGATTGAGACAAATATTTTGGCAGGAAGCGGAAACGGCATCAAGCTTACGACGACAGACTACTCATTATATGAAGCGCTTGGAAGCGTCATAGAAAATGATGCTTTCAACTGGCGAAAAGTTGTGAAGTTTTTAGAAGCAGTACAAATAATAAGTTTTGAGAATGTCACAGGAGGCAAAAAACCAATACTCACACAAAAAAGAGTTGAAGAGATTAGAAAGATACTATTGAAGAAATAAAACAAGCAAAGATAAAAAATATTGATGTTAAAAAAAGAGTAGATAATAAAGATAAAAATGATAGAGGAAAAAAAACTTAACAAAAACAAATTCGGGGGCAAATAAAATGGAAAAGAACGAAAAAATAATTGGAATTGACTTAGGAACAAGCAACTCTGCAGCATCTGTATTGCAGGCAGGAAAGCCTGTCATTGTGCCGAGCGCAGAAGGAACTAGTGTTTACGGAAAAGCATTCCCAAGCATAGTGGCATTTACAAAAGACGGGCAGATGTTAGTCGGAGAGCCTGCAAGAAGGCAGGCAGCTACAAACCCTGACAGGACAATATTTGCAGCAAAAAGAAAGATGGGAACTAGCCATGTATACAAGATCAACAACAAGGAATACACTCCACAGCAGATAAGTGCTTTTATTCTGCAGAAGATAAGGCATGATGCAGAGGAATTTTTGGGAGAAAAGATTTCAAAAGCAGTCATCACTGTGCCAGCATATTTTGATGACAATCAAAGACAAGCTACAAAAGACGCAGGAACAATCGCAGGATTAGAAGTAGTCAGAATTGTCAACGAGCCAACATCAGCATCGCTTGCATATGGATTGGATAAGATGGACAAAGACCTTAAGATCTTGGTTTTTGACCTAGGCGGCGGCACATTAGATGTAACCATAATGGAATTTGGTGATGGAGTTTTCGAGGTAAAATCAACTTCAGGAGATACTCAGCTAGGCGGCACAGATATGGACAAAGCATTAATCGACCACTTAGTGAAAGAATTCAAGAAAGAATCTGGCATTGACATTTCAAAAGATAGTATGGCAATGCAAAGATTGAATGAAGCAGCTGAAAAAGCAAAGATAGAGCTTTCAAACACTCTTGAAACAGACCTAAATCTGCCATTTATCACACAGACACCAGAAGGACCTAAACATCTTGTCATGAAATTAACTCGAGCAAAATTAGAGCAATTAGTTGAGCCGATCATAAAAAGATGCAAGCATCCATTGGAACAAGCTATCAAAGATGCAAAGCTTAGCTTAAATGATGTTGGCAAAGTGATATTAGTAGGTGGCCCGACAAGGATGCCAATAGTGAGAAAATTTGTAGAAGATAATCTTGGCAAGAAAGCAGAGAGAGGAGTAGACCCTATGGAATGTGTTGCGCAAGGAGCAGCTATCCAGGCAGGAGTTCTTGCAGGAGAAGTAAAAGACATCCTTTTGCTTGATGTTACACCATTAACACTTGGAATTGAAACTTTAGGAGGTGTGATGACTTCTCTTATAACTAGAAACACAACTATCCCAAGCAAGAAGAGCCAGACATTTAGCACAGCTGCAGATAATCAGTCAGCTGTTACAATAAATGTATTGCAAGGCGAAAGGCCGATGGCAGTTGACAACAAATCTCTTGGAAGATTTGACTTAGTAGGAATTCCACCTGCGCCTAGAGGAGTGCCACAGATAGAAGTTTCATTTGATATTGATGCAAATGGAATCGTGCATGTAACTGCCAAAGATATTGGAACAGGGAAAGAGCAGAGCATCAGGATAACTGCTACGCAAAAATTAAGCGAAGAAGAGATTGAAAAGATGAGAAAAGAAGCTGAATCCCATGCAGACGAAGATAAGAAACGTAAAGAAGAGATTGAGACGATCAACGAAGCAGACAATCTTGTCTACAGCACAAAGAAACTTTTCAAAGACTTTGAAGGCAAGGTTGATAACAAAGAGCTTGAGACAGTCAAAGGTAAGGTAATGGAACTGGAAGAGCTGCTTAAGTTAGAGAAAAAAGACATTGATGCAATCAAAAAGAAACTTGGTGAAGTCACTGAGCTTGTGCAAAAACTTTCAACTGAGCTTTACCAGAAGGCAGCAGCAGAGCAATCTAAGAAACAGCAAGATGGTTGGCGAACTAAAGCAGGTAAAACAGGAAAAGGTAATAAAGGAAAAGCCAAAGACAACGATGACAACAGCGAAGACAATAGCAGCAGCAATGAGGGTAATGACGAGAACGTTGTTGATGCTGACTATAAGGTCAAGGATGAGAAGTGATTAGATTTTTTGTTTTTATTTTTTTTAATTGTTATTTAATTTAGTATTAGATTGCATAACATTTATATTCTAAAACTAAAAACACAGGCATATGCCAGAAAAAGACTATTACAAGATCCTCGGCGTAGAAAAGAACGCATCAAAGGAAGAGATTAAGAAAGCATACAAGCGCATGGCTAAGCAATGCCATCCTGATCTTAATAAGCATGACCCTAAAGCTACTGAGAAATTCAAAGAGATAAGTGAGGCAGCTTCTGTTTTAGGCGATGAGCAAAAGAAAGAGCAGTATGACCAATATGGAACCTCTGCAGAATCATTTGGCGGGCAAGGATTTAACAATGCAGACTTCTCTGAGTTTATGTCAAGCACAAATTTTGATGATATATTTGACCAGATATTAGGCGGAGGAAATTTCGGATTTGGCAGTAGAGGAGGAAGAAAAGGGTCAAGAGAATCATCGAGCAGAGGCTCAGACTTAAGATATGACCTGGAGATTACATTAGAAGATGCTGCACATGGAATTACAAAAACATTAAGCATACCTAAATTGGATACTTGTGGAGAATGCGATGGCTCTGGCGCAAAATCTTCTTCAGATGTAGAAAAATGCTCTGTATGCAATGGCTCTGGAGCTGAAAGACATACCAGAAGAACTGCATTTGGATTGTTTCAATCAACTACTACTTGCTCAAGATGCCGCGGCCAAGGCGAAGTTATAAAACATCCATGCTCAGAATGCGATGGCACAGGAAGAGTCGAGAACACTAGAAAATTGGAAGTCAAGATTCCTGCAGGAGTTGATACTGGCACAAATTTAAGAGTTTCTCAAGAAGGAGAGGCTGGATTAAGAGGAGGCGGTAAAGGAGATCTATATGTAGTGCTTCATGTTAAAAAGCATGATGTGTTCAGGAGAGAAGAAAATGACCTCTATGTTGATACCCCTATCCCATTTACAGTTGCTGCTTTAGGAGGAGAAATTGAGGTTCCAACACTAGACGGCAAAGCAACATTAAAAATACCTTCAGGCACACAGCCAGGCACAATATTCAGGATGAAAGGAAAAGGAATCCCTAACTTGCAAGGATACGGCACAGGAAACCAGAATGTTCATGTTACTGTGGAAGTTCCTGATAAATTAACATCAAAACAAAAAGAGCTTTTGGAAGAGCTTAACAAGACTTTTTCCGAGAAAAAAGGCGGATTCTTTAGACGGATATTTGAATAAGTTAGCTAATAAAAGATAATAACGATAACAATAAATTGATTACCAAAAACAACACATTTTCTTTTAACACGATTAGATATAGCTTATTCTTATTTTGCAATTTATTTTTAGCATAGGGCTTGATTTTCTTAACATCCTTGTACTTTTCATTATAAAATAATATTCCAATTCTTGTAAAATAAATAAACACTGTGCTTGCAATTAAAATAAATGCAGTTAAATTATAACTAGAGATAAAAAACAACAACGCAGCAACTATCTGCCTTGTCTTAGGATAATTATAACCAAGATATTTGGCAAAGAACGCAATGAACTTCTTAAACTGAATAAGCTCTTCTTCGGCAATTCTTGCAATTAAAATACCAAGAGGCAAGCCTAGAAACACGACAGATGAAGTCAGTAAGTAATTAAATAACGGAATTGCCATGATTAGCCTCTTTTATAACTTATATACACCTATAACTTGTATACTCCTGCTAGATATTAAAAGTAATCTATCTAATATCTCCACTCACTGTGCCCGAACGCAATAAGCATATCTATGTGCTTATCTAACCAAACAGGAAAATCACATGCGCCGAAACAACTGCCTAGATAAATAATAACTTTAGCATCGGTGTTCTTCTCAATAAATTCCTGCACTTCATTTGCCCTCTGCTTTAGTCCGTCAGGTAATTGTATGCAAATAGTTTTAGGCTCTGGCTTTGTTTCCTTGATCTTTTCCAATACTTTGCTTAATTCTAGGTCATAGTCCATGATAATAGCAAGAAATCAGAGTTGATTTATTAATTTAATGAAATATAAAAGATAACTTATTAATTTTAGAAACAAAGACGTTATTTAATTGTCTGAGTAAATCTTGAGATGTTTGTCAAAATCTGCTTGCTTGCCTGGACCAATATATGCTCTTAGGTCTAACACAGTCCTCTCTAATTCACCTCTAAATCTTTCATAAACAGTACCTAAGTTGCTAAAGTGAGATTCAGTTTTACAGCCAGTAGCTGCAATTTGGAAGTCAAATGAGACTGCAGCAAGCTCAAAAAGTTTTTTTGCAAGAATCAGTGCACCATCCATCAGGAAATCCTCAGCTGAGTCATCAATCTTAGTTTTCTTCTCTTTATCAATAATCTCTTTCATTAAAGGAAATTTAGCAAGTGATAGAAATCCTTTTGCAACATAGATTGTATCTGCAAGAGCAATTGCATAATCATCTGCAGTTAAAATATCCTGCCTAGGCACTATTGCATCAGATAATTGAGAATCTGTGCAATTAGCTTTGTTTCCATACTGTTTTCTCATCTCTTTAATTGCATCATATAAAATAAAAGGATCCATTATTGTTGGGCTTCTATATGGCTTGCTTGCCGTAACAAGTGCTTCTACATTAGGATCATCAAATTTTGCGTTTGCTGTCAGAACATCGACTAAGTGCTCCTCAAGAGCTGCTTTTGCATTTGCTTTAGTGTCAGGGTTATCGAAACCTGCAACATGAGTTAACTGTGTAAGAGTATTATCATCCATAACAGGAGCTTGTTGCGGAGCAAGGTCTTGATCTGTTTTTTTAATTAAAACATATCCTTTCGGAGGTCTTCCCTCAAATAACTCAATCTCGATTCCATCCTTTAAAAAACCCAGAGGAAAATCACGTAGATACCTAACAGGTACTAGTTCAATGTTATCGCCTATTATGTCTGCCATACCCTAACTCCATTTTCATATCTATTTTATAAATCTATTCCTCATCAAGCATCAATAAATCCATCTCAAAGTCTGTCAAATTTCCATTCCCGATCATCTTCGCAAAGCTCTTTCTATCATGCTTTGCTTCTTTTATTTCTTCTAGAATACCGAAATCATCATCTTTTCTTGGCATTTGGATCACCTTTACCATTAACCCTTTCGACTATTTGAGTAAATTTGCTATACAACGTAGGTATTGACAAGCTACCATGCGCAAATGTTCTATCCCCAATCTGCACATTTTCAACAGGATGCGTTAAAGCAGTAAATGCTGTGCCAGGAGTAAAATAAACTTCCCAAGGACCTGATAAGCCTTGTAAAATATAATCGATGTCTCCATCTTCCCTTGTCCTTGCTTTTAATTCATAATTGCCGTTATCATCCTGAACAAAGACTGTTCTATCTTTTACTATGTGTTTTTTGAATAGTTTAGGTTTAGACAAAGACTTATATTGACCTAAATCACCAGTATAACTAAGCTTAAACCTTTGTTGACCATCTACAATACAGGTCTCACTACGCATTTGCAGATCAGAGCTATCTGCCATCAATAACCTATTATTAACAGACAATGCATCTGTTATGTCATTGGTCCTAAAAATAGGATCAGCCTCACTGGCTTTAAACAAGATACCGTCTAAAACTGCATACTCCTTTTCTCGGTGATACCTTTCTGGATTAGGCAATTCGTTTGCTCTTATGCAAATTCGCGCCAGATTTTGACTGGAGATGCTTCCTAAAAGAAAATAGTCCCTGTTATCCGGCAAAGGCTCGCCTGTCTCAATAAACTTTACATTTCTCTGCTGATCAAATGATAAGCGCTGCCTTAACTGAGAGCCGCTGTCTTTGGTGGTTATAGTCACCTTTTCTTCGATTGCCATATCCTTGCTAGGTATAGTGCTACTATTTAAACCTTTCTATTTTTTAACCACTAAGAAGTAACAATAAGGTAAGTGAAAAGAAGGATTTAGATCCCTTAATCCCTCATCTAATTATCTCTTCCATCGCTCTAGATTCAAGCACTTTTCTTGCAATCTTAATAAAGTCCATCTCTTTTTCTCTAGGAATTAATGCGCCCATAACATGCCTATGGCCTAAAATCTCTCCATTAACCTGCTCAGTGATCTCTTTTAAGATCCTATCTAATTTTGGAGCAGATTCTTTGTCTTGTCCAACATAACGCAAGGAAACTTTCACATTAAAATTATTTTCAACTGCTAACCCTAACACTAAAGTATTTGCCTGGACCTCTCCAACTATTGAAATCATTTCAATAGCCTTGCCCAGTAGATTTGCATTAAAATCCCTAATTGATGTAAGATTGACAATCAGATAGCCATTTCCCTTCATCACAGTTGGAGAATCTTTGTTCTTAGCATACCATGATAATACGGCCAAAAGCTTATTTCTGTATTCAACGCTGCATTTCTTTGCAAGCAATGCAATATCAGAGATAGTATTATCACCTGCACCGACAATATTATTTATACTCATGCAAAGGTGTAATCCGATAGACACATTCCCCAATCTTCCACATGCCTTGATGATTGCAGAAATCTCTCTTAGATTATTTCCAAGCAAAGCAAAATTAGAAGTCAAATGATAATTATCTCCATAAAGATTGAGAATAAAAGATTTATCCATAAACTTATTCTGCAATGCAGCTTTTAGTTTACCAATATCCTCTTCTGCTAGATGTGCGCAAACTTTCCATGAGTTGTCATGCTTTGGATTGATACCTAGTCCAGCTAAAAAATTAAATGACTCAGCTTCACTGCCTGTGATGCCTGGCAGAACTTGGCTTATTGAGTATTCAAGCATCTTGTGGACAGGCTGGTTCATGTCATGTATAATCGTTAACCCTTGAGATTTAGTTAGGATATTTTTTTCAATTGCATTGCCAAGCAAGAGCTTATTGATACCTGAAAATCCGCCTGAATCTTGACTGTCACCAATTGCTCCGATTAGTGCCAGAACACCAAGAAAGTTAATTACAGCTTCATTCATTGCCCCATCATTTATTTTTGCACACAATAGATACGCCATTCCAGCAGAAGATATTTCTTTGCTGCCATCTATACCAACCAAATGAGGATTTATATGAACAATATCCCCCGTCTTGGCTACGTCACTACTATCATTCCCCTTCAAATCCTGTTTCTCAGCAGGACAATGATCAATCACAAGGATTTTCTTATTTGGAAGATTTTTTTCTAATATTGAAATATTTGCAGAGCCTAGATCAAGAAAGAGGTAATAATTATAATGTTCTGCACCAATCTTTTGCAAAAACTCCTGCCTAAGATCATGCACAAAGGTAACAATAAATTTTCTTTTTTCAGCAAGCAAAAATCTGCATAATATCCCACATGATGCCATCCCATCTGCATCCAGATGAGCGATTATCCTAATGACTTTATCTACTTCGATGCTTTTGTAAAATGCCGCGGCTTTACCTAGCAATTCCTGAAAATAGATGTGGTTATCCAACTTACCCCCTCTTTAAAAAATAAATATAATTAATTAAAAAAATAAAAAAGAAATAAATAAAATAACTGCTTACTGGACGTAAAGCTTAACTTTGTCAGCGTCATACTTCCATTCTTCAGATAATCTGGCTGTTTCCTTATAATACTTGACTAGCCTTTTTATCTTGGATTCTGTCAGATTTAAGCCGCGCCTTGCTGGCTGGTCATGCTTGTTTTTTTCCAGATGCTTTCTTATCTGTACATCTCTTCTGATTAATGCCATCAGATCTTCTGGAAGCTCTTTAAGCAGGCTTTTTTCAGCCAATACTTTGCTGACTTTTCTGCCTATAGCTGCCCTTACGCTTGGGATGCCATAAGTATCTCTTAAATGCAAACCTATCTGGCTAGGTGATTGCCCTTCTTTTGCAAGCTTTAAGATTAAAAGCTCAATCTCTTTCTCTCCATACCTTACCCATGCCTTTTGCGTAATCTTGCTTGGCTTTGTACTCTGGCTTCTTCCTCTTGCTCTTGAATGCATCTTTGCCATAAACTTTTACCGCGTAAAAGTTTAATCAAAACATCGAGGTGTTTCGCTTCGCTTAACACCGCAACTCTTTGGTTAAATTTCTACGAGCCCTCCGTTTTACTTTTGTTTTTATTATTAATCTGTTGAAATTGACTGAAAGAACAAAGAACAATATTTACATTTAAATTATTGCATGACTAAACTCACACAATTCTGTCTTCTTTGTTTTCCAGTATAAGCAAGCTTTCACCGACCTATCTCTCAAACATAACGTAAAAACTCAAGGTCATTTAAATACTTTTTTGTTTATAAAAAAAGTAAGGAGCAGAATGACATTAGTTTTTTGTTTGTTAACAAAAAACCTAGAAACGAAGTGACTCCGGTTTTTGCACAAAATTTTAGTTTATCTATTTTTCAACTTTTTCTAACAATTGCCTAAAATAAGCATCTGGACCAACCCCTAATGGCACATTATTCCCTTCTAACATAATAGGTATCCTATCTCTAGCAAGATCATCGATAGTATCTTCATCACCACTCTTAATTGCATCTTCAAGTGACCTTAATTGTTCTGCTACACTTTCATAATATCTGGGAAGTTCAGTCGGTTTAGCAATGAGTATTCTTGTACCCCTAGCTGTGTTAGTTGTTCCATAAACAAGTGCAAATCTCTTATTTCTAAAAACTTCATCAGGGATTTTCTCTGTTTCTAATTCGCGATGTGTTTGGCCTCTAGAACGCGGTTCTCCCCAACTAAACCAATGAGGACGGCAATACTCAGGACTGCTTGAAGGATATAGAGGATCTTCCTGGCAATAACGGCAATCATTGCTTGGATCTGGACCAAGAGGCTCCCTATAATTTCTAAATTTTGCAACAGCCATTTCTCCAGAGTCATGGTCAATATAGACTAAGCCTCCAAACAAGTCTAATAGGTCTTTTTCATTTCCACGTATTTGTCTTGTGTTTGCAGGAGAGCCTTCTCTTGTTGATTCCTTATAATACTTTCCGCTGGGATTATTATCTCCTTGCGCTGATAGAACTACTAAAGCATGGATGCCAGATGCACTAAGATACCTTAACTGAGCGCCTAAGTCTGCGCTATTAAATGAGCCAGATGCTATAACTACTGCAGTCTGCTTAGAATCATTACCTTCAATAGTATAATCTGACTCATTAATTCTGAATCTTTGCTCTCTTAATAACATATTTACAGCAAATTCTAAACCATGTCCATCATCAAATACAACATCTGTCTGGACATCTATCCAAGGCTGTGATTGATAATTATCAAGCAGTAAGTTCATTATCTCATGGGCTTGCCAACTATATTGAAGAAGAGGATGATTGCCTTCACCTGCAGGATGCCGAAAATGTTCTCGCACAGGAACTTCTCTACTGCCTACTTTAATCCTTCTTGTAGTTTCCTCAACATAGCTAACCCTAGAATTGCATTGCGAGCAGAAATAATCCAAAGTGCGAGGATTAGGTTGTAGCTTGCCTGAAATATGAACTGTCCCATTATCATCTCTAGCTGAGAACATCAAACACCTCTTTTATTTTTAGTTATAGAAGATTAAGTAATATTAAAAGTTATTTGTTTGTAATTTGTTAAATCAACTTCATCATCGAAGTTCAGAACTTCAGATACTTTTTCTTCATCTCATAAGAAATTATGACAGGCAGATAATAAGTTATGTTTGCGACCATTATACCAATAAATATCCCCCAACTTAGGCTGCCTAATAATATCGGAAAAATATAGAGTATAAATGGTCTGATAAGAAAACTATCCAAATATTCTGCAGGGCCAAATTCTACAATCAAGCCGATTAAAGTTTTGATGTAATTTTGCAATGAAACCTTTCCGTGCAGTTTTTTCTTAGCTTTGATGTCTTTAAACACTATTATTCCATAAAAACCTACATTGCTCATCCATGTTGCAGCTAATGCTGTGATGAGAGGATTATGCAATAAGATATCTGCAAGAAACGCTGCAATCAGGGCAAATGAGATAGAAATTAGTTCAGCTACCAAATACCTGTTTAGCCATTCTTTGAGTTTGGATTTCATGTTAAGATAAGAGAGATAAAAAATATGGACTGGGCGGGAAATTCATAGACACAACAATTGCTGCATCTTAATTTGAACCCGCAGCCTCTAGGGTTAGTTTGCAACTGCAACCTAATCACCCAAGCCAAGGGCGCATGATACCGGATTTCACCACCAGCCCATATAAATCAAAATAACGCTGGGAGTTATATAAATATGTTGTTGGAAAATTCTGAAATAGGGGAGATATAAAACAAGAATGTTAGAAAAATAAGTTATAAAATAAAAAAGAAACTAAACAAATAAAATGATATTAATCACCCAAGCGCTCTATACAGCTTATCTTTCGCTAATTTGATGTCCCCATCCTGCACAGTCTTTCTGCCTGAATGCTTTGCGATGTCATTGGAGACTCTTCCAATATCCATAGAAATCCTTTCCATAACTTCAGCAAATGCATCTGCTGCATCCTGAGAAACTCTTTTAGCGCCTGCGTTCATTAATAATCTTGCTGCTACTGCTTTTGGTATTGTTGATGTATTTCGTTGCATGATTGTTGCCTCCGATGATAAGATAATAAGTGGATTAATAATGTATTATATAAAGATTACTGCGATAGACACCAAATAAAGTATTTAAAAATTTAAAAAATCATCTGAAATAAAATAGGATTAAAATTAAGTTATTCTCTTAATTTCTTGAACCAGCTAATTCAGGTGTTTGCTGAGGATTGTAAAGTCTTAAGTTGTAAGCTGTAGTTGTTTGAGCCCTTGTATGTGTTCCTGGCCCTGTATTTCCTAATTCTTGAGTTATCTTACCATAATAAGACGTAGGCAATACTACCAAACATTTGCCAAACCCATTAGAATAACTAGTTAAATTTTCATGCACTGCATATAATCTATCAGTAAGACGTTTCCTGCTCAGTGGATTAATCCTTATAGTAGGACCGGTTATAGCTATACCTCCGCCACTACTTGCTTTACGAAATAAATAAATCAAGAAGCTCCCATCTTCATGATAATGGTTAGGACATCCAACTGCGATAGGAAAACTCTCATGTTCCGAGAGATAATCTCTTACTGCACGCATTGCATCATGGCTTAATAATCCTTTTAAGAATGTTGCAATATCCTGTTGTTCGAATTTAAAGATACTTCCATTGAATTTAGGAAAAGAATTATCATCGACAACTATGGCATCCAATGTAACATCACTTGATTGTCCAACACCTTTTCCCTCACCATTCCCCATATTGCCCCTAACAAATAATATTCCCTTTTTAAACCTAATGACATATTTGTGTGCAAAAAAACAAAAAAATAGATACATTTATATACCACCAGTGATAAACGAATTAATGTGATTTAGGGGTTAATGTTAAAGTTTATTGCAATTTCAGGAAATTATGTTTTAGTTGATTGTAATCTATCTCACGCATAAAAACTAAATCTAGATAAAATAACTAAGATAAAAAACAGATTATAGGAGGGGTATAAAATGGGACAACAAATACAGCCAATATTTATTCTGCCAGAAGGCACACAAAGAAACTCAGGCAGAAGCGCGCAAAGAAATAACATTGCAGCTGCAAAGATGGTAGCTGAGACAGTCAGAACAACTCTTGGACCAAAAGGAATGGACAAGATGATAGTTGACAGCTTGGGAGATATAACAATCACAAACGACGGCGTTACAATCTTGGAAGAGATGCAGATAGAGCATCCTGCAGCAAAGATGATAGTTGAAGTTGCAAAGACTCAAGAACAGGAAGTAGGCGACGGCACAACAACAGCAGTAGTATTTGCTGGCGAATTATTAAAGAACGCAGAAGGATTATTAGACCAGGAAGTCCATCCTACAATCATAACTAGAGGATTCAGGATTGCAGCAGTTAAAGCGCATGAGATTTTAGAAAAGATTGCAGAGCCTATTAGCATCAAAGACACACAGCTATTGAAGAACATTGTTGTAACAGCAATGACTGGTAAAGTAGCTGAACAAGCAAAAGAAATTCTTTCAGACATAATCGTAACTGCAGTAAAAGATGTTGCAGAGCTTGGCGAGAAAGTAGCTTACGTTGATACAGAAGAAATAAAGATAGAGAAGAAAGTAGGCGGCGCAGTAGAAGATACTAAGCTGATAAAAGGCATAGTATTGGACAAAGAAAAAGTCCACAGCGAGATGCCAAGACAGATCAAGAACGCAAAGATCGCTTTGATAAACTCTGCTATAGAGATAAGAAGCACTGAAACAGATGCAAAGATACAGATAACATCTCCAGACCAGATGCAGGCATTTTTGGATCAAGAAGAAAAGATGCTGAAAGATATGGTTAATAAGATAATCAATTCTGGGGCAAATGTTGTATTCTGCCAGAAAGGTATAGATGACATTGCACAGCACTTCCTAGCAAAGGCAGGAATCTATGCTGCAAGAAGAATCAAGAAATCAGATATAGACAAGCTTGCAAGAGCAACTGGCTCAAGAATTATAACAAACCTAGACGAACTTTCAATCAAAGACTTGGGGCATGCAGGCAATGTTGAAGAGAAAAAGTTCGGCGAAGAAGAGATGACATACATCACTGAATGCAAAAATCCTAAATCTGTTACTATTTTAGTAAAAGGCGGAACAGAGCATGTTGTAGATGAAGTCAAGAGAGCGATTGAAGACTCTATAGGAGATCTAGCTGCTGCATTAAAAGACGGCAAAGTAGTCGCTGGCGCAGGATCGACAGAGCTTGAAGTAAGCAGATTGTTAAAGAAATTTGCTGAAAGTGTAGGCGGCAAAGAACAGCTTGCAGTTGAAGCATTTGCAAATGCATTGGAAGTCATCCCAAGAACATTGTCAGAAAGCGCAGGCTTGGATCCGATTGACAAGATGGCAGAGCTGAAGAATGCACATGACAAAGGCCAGAAATGGGCAGGCATTGATGTCTTCTCAGGCAAAGTCAGAGATTCATGGAAAGCAAATGTAATCGAGCCATTGAGAGTCAAGACTCAGGCTATAAGCTCAGCTTCTGAAGTAGCGATCATGATATTAAGGATAGATGATGTGATTGCAGGCTCAAGCAGAGGCGGTCCTGGTATGCCACCTGGCGGAATGGGCGGAATGCCTCCAGGGATGGATGGAATGGATATGTAATTGAATGTTTTTTTGTTTTATTTTTTTTCTGTTTTTATTCTTAACTTTTCTTTCATTATTGATATTTTTTAATTATCCCAAAATTAGCCTAAATATTTTTAAATAAGCAGTTATTTTTTATTACTATGAAAGAAAAATTACGAGGTTGGGAACAGAATCTTGCAACATTGGTTATAGGAGCTGATAGTTTATGGGGAGGAGATTATCAAGCGCCTAGCGGAAAGGATCATTTTGTTGCTGAGCCTTGGACCCGTGAATGGGAAACGCCTAAAGTATATGAAGATAGTTTTGCAGCAGAGTTAAGAGCGCAAGGCGGTGTTTTAGGATTAGATGGCAGACAAGCTGAAATACAAGATTTTGCTGCTAGACATGATTTAACAGGCCTTGCTGCCAAGATAAGAAGAAAAGCAATCTCTTTGCCACGTCATAGGGCATATTTTATCAATAATCTTGTTAATAGCTTGTCACTTATTGTTCTAACTGGTCTTGCTCAAGCAAAAGTAAGGAGTTATTCTTTTCCAAGCTTTGAAGACCGCTACAGAGCTGCTACATTATACCAAGGCAGTATTCAACTAGTTGATGTTAAAGAAGAAAGAAAAAATCTGGAAAATTTATTATCAAGAGCTGGTTATAAGAACCGATCTTTGCTAGGCGCTGTGCAAGAATGGGAAACTGCGCATGGAAGGCTTGATCCTGAGCAGATACCTCAAAAAGTTACAGAGATTTTATCTAAGGTTATTCCTTTGACAAAAGAGCAATTGATCAGACATCTGGATGTTCAGCTGAAAGGTGATATTTGGAAAAGATTAGTTGATGTTCCATATAATGGTTTTGAATTTGAAATGTTTTCAATGCCTTCTCGCCCAGAAATGACTGGCTCACAGGCATATTTTGGTGGAAATAAAAATCAAAGGCCTGCATTGAGAGGATTGTTTGAATACAATAAAGATTATCCGATGACATATCTTGGCTTAATAGCACTTTGTCTACATGAAGTTATGCCTGGTCATTATTTTCATTCAGTTGCAACAGATTTAGCGTCAAATCTTGGTTTCGAAGCAACTATTCCAACGATGTGCAGCCCACAAGTTGCATTATGGGAAGGGGTTGCGCAAAATTCAATTGGCTTCTTATTTGACACTGAAGATGAAGCATATGCAACACTCGCAAAATTATTTGAAGTTAAAGAGATTGACCTGAGAATCCAATATGCACTTGATAAGCTTATGGACGCAGCAAAGCACAATGCGCCGATCATGCATCAAAGAGAAGGGATGAGCGAAAAGAAAATAAGGGAATATGCGTCGAAAACCTGTGCTTTAACAGATCCTCTTCCAACAAAGATTTGGGGTTGGGCAAAGCACCCGCTTATAGGACCAATGTATGCATGCAGTTATGAACAAGGTAGGCGAGTTGTTACTGGCATGATTAAACAGCATGGAAGGATACCTGCTGCAATAGCAGCATACAATCTAAGCGGTTCTATTGTTGACATAGAAACATTCCAAAATATCCTAAATTCGTCAGAATAAGGCAGTATAAATTGTATTTGCAAATTGTTTCTTTACTCCAACCTCATAACAAACCGACCGAAAGGTTTTTAAACTTCTCTGAGTTTAGATTTGATAAGAGTATATTTGATGCAACAGGTGGTTTATTTTTGTTATTTGTGAATATAATCATTAAATCAAGTCAATTAGGATTTAAATCAGATATATAGAGATAGTTAATCAATAAAAAAGCGGTGATAAGATGCCAAATGATGAATATGATATACTACCAAGGAATTCTATAGAAAGACTAAAAGCTGATTTAGACAACCTGAAAGCAAAGACAAATGAGATGAGCTCAGATTCAGGCAACAGAGAAGTTATCGGCTCCATCAATGAATTAAAGACATCTATCAACAATCTTATGGGCTTGTTCAGCACAGCTGCTGAAGAGATGAAGATGGAAGAAGCAGAGCATGTTGGCGTTGAAAAGAAATTAGGTCCACTAAGCAGAAAACTAGATACATTAATTGACCAGAACCAGGAGATTGCAAAAGGATTAGTTGTAATTGCAGACATGATCAAAGAGCATTTTCCAAAGATAGAAGAAGAGATAGATTCTTGGAGCAAAAAAAAAACAAGCTGGAGAGATGAAGAGAAAGAAGAAGAGCCAAAGTTTATAGATATTCCAACAAAAAGGCCTAAAGTTGATGCACCTCAGCAGATGACATCTCAGCAAAATTCTAGTGCACAATCAACACAGCCACAATCATTTCAACAGCAGAATCAGCAGCCATTCCAACAGCAAGGTCAACAACAAAACCAGCAGTCATTTGGCAGCTTAGGTCCAATGCCTGATTTTACACAACAGTCACAACCTATGCAAAATTTTGGACAGAGCAATCAGCAATCTTTTAATTTTGGGAATGATCTTCCTCCATTAAGCGCTCCAGACCCGTTCCCAAGCCTTAATGACACTCAGCCAAAAAAGAAAGGACTATTTGACAAATTGCTAGGCAAGTGATTTGAGTGGTAGTTAACTGCAACATCATAAGATAATACAGCAATTTTAATGATAAAATACTAACTTAACACGATTAATACTAATCTGACAAAAAATGCCATCTCCTATGCAATTAAATTCTGAAAGGCTAAAAAGTTTTGTAAGGCATATTTCTTTGGTGCAGCAGAAAGTCCATACCAGAAACCTTGCAAGGACTAACCTGAAAAAACAGCTTGACAAAATTAAAAAGCACACTGCTTTATTGCCAAAGAAAAAAAAGAGCACAGTGATGCTTGAGATAGAAAAGCTTGAGAAAGCAGTTAAAGAAGTGATAGAAAAAGAAGGTGCATTGTTAACTAAAGAAAATGCTTCTTCAAGCGCTTCTGAGGAGATGACGCAAAAAATTACTCATCTAGAGCAGGATCTTGAAGGCAACAAGCAGCAAAACCTTGAGCTTTTCTCTGGGCTGAAAGAGACCATGGAAGCCTTGAACAAGAAATTCTCGAAAAATGTTCCTGAAGATTTAAGTAATGAATTATATACAATAAAGCAACAGCTTACTGAGTTCAAAAATTCTGGAATGTGCAGCGCAGACATGCACACTGAGATAAAAAAATTTGAGGAAAATGTCTACAAGATGATAGTCGAGAACGTGCCTGTCAACAAAGAGCTTTCCAAGAATGTTGATGAGCTCAAGAACAAGGTGCGTGAGCTGATCTCGCAGAAGGATGAACGCGAAAGAAAAGTACAGGAGCTTGAGAAGAAGATCAAGCAAGAGACAGAACAAGCATCTATAGAAGACATGATAATAAAATTGGAAGAGAAGATTTTGTCTTTCAAAGACCAAGGAAAATATGATAATGCTGTCATTGAAAAACTGCAGGAAAAGATCAATCTGTTGAAGGCAAAGCTTGCAAACCTGAACATAAACAGGATAGAGAAAAATCTGGATGAGCAGGCTAGCAAAACATCAGCTAAAGAAACTTATTCTGATACTGAGCCAGAAGATTATCTTGGGCAAAAAGAGGGATCACAACAAAATGCAATGCAACCTCTTTCAGACATACAGTATCCGGACATGCTGCCTGATTCAGGTTATGGCGCACCTCAGACCCAATCTGAGTTCCCTGAAGATCTTCCTAAAGAGCAGACATCTTTCTCAAAACTAAACATTCCTGGATTAGAAGATTCGCAGGGTATTGAATTTTCTACAAAAGGCAGATTAGAGCTTTCTAACGAGCAGCTGGAAAGAGAAGACGATGCACTAGACATTCCTCCACCGCCTCCTATCGAGCAGATGAAAAAGAAAAGCATATTTTCTAAAGTTGCTGAGATGTTAGGGAAGTAAGCAATATAAAAAATAGAAAATAATTAAAAAGTATAACCGAAACATAAAAAAGAGATAAAAATAATAAATATCAATTTGGGACGGTAATTAATTCATATATCTTTTCCCATCAGTGTTCTTCTAGCATTTCCCTGTGCTCTCTTGACACCTTCTCTGATAAGAGCATCGACTTTCGCGCTCAGCGCATCTGCAACATCACTTCCGATGTTGAAAGTCTTATCGATCGTAGAAACAACTTCTTTTATCTTATTTTTTACAACTAGCATTTCTGGCATTCAAATCACCTCTGGATTTTTTATTGTTATGGGATTATATATTTTAAGATTTCAATAAACCCATCAAAAGACTCATTAAATTGCTTTTAAGCGAGAGGTATATTTAAATGTTGCTATGGCTCTGCAAGAATATCACTGATTGCCTAATTCTGCCCTTATGCCTGCATAATTATTTCTCTTATCTAGGTGGCCGAGCAAAGCGCCTATGCGCTGCAATGCTGTCTGCGAATTTGAATAATGCTTTGTTCCATGAGCTTTGGAATGCTCAACTGCCAATATTGCAAGACCTGTAAGTGCACGAATATAAGCACCAATATTTTCCTTGACCAATTGTGTCAACTTATAAGTTATCATATTTCCATCTTTTTGAACATAAAGCTCTGCATCGCCTTTAGGTTTTCCAAGTGAGCCGTTAGTTATCATCATCCCTACAACAGTGCCATATGCTTTCTGAAACTGTGTTCTCAATGTAGTTAAATCATTATACCCTTGAAACATATCTTCTGTTAATTTGTATCCAGTCTTCCTATCTACAGAATCCTTAGGCAGGCTATACCCTATAATTTCAGCCAAGATCTTCGGCCTATCAGGAGAATTTTGCCCCTGCGGTATAAATTTTACTGCAGCTGCATATTCTTCAGGTAAAATTCGCTTCTTCATGTCCAAATAAATAGGAATATTACCTTTAGGGCTTGTCAAGATTTCCATAATCAGTCTTTCATCATACTTTCCCATAACTATTGCCCTAATGTTATTTCTAGAATCATTAATTAATTTCAGCAACCCTTTAGCATCAACATTCTCGAACTGAAACATCCTATTTCTCCTTCGCAAATCTCTGCCAAGTTCTGAGTCATAAAATAATACACCATCAACTGGCTGAGCAGTAGCTCCTCTAACCATCGCTTCAAGGCTCTGATCTATCTGAGGCCCTACTTCAGCAGCAGTCTGTGTTCCAAAATCATCATGTTTAGGTGGTGCAGCTAACACTTCTATTGTATCGGTTCCAACAAGCCTGTTTGTTACAGTTTCATCTTCCATAAATTCACTTTTGCATTATTATAATTAGTCAGATTAATATAAGTGAGTTTTAGCCTGTTATTTAAAAGTCTTTCTGTTAATCTTGGGATTACCGTTAATTTTATATATTCTGCGCAATAATTGCACTCTAAAGGGTCTGTGATCTAGCGGCTATGATGCCTCTTTGACGTAGAGGATGTCCTCGGTTCAAATCCGAGCAGACCCATTTTATAGTCATAAGTTAAAATAAATGTCTGCGTTAGGGCAGCTGAACGAAGTGAAGCTGACCGTAGGTTGATAAGGACGATTAATCCTTATGTGGTAATCCGAGCAGACCCATTATTTATATTTACAGGTTAAAAGTAAATATTAATATAGTATCCTAATTATAAAGATTAATCTAATTGAGATTTTAGTAAAAAAAGAGGCCATATGGAACTACCAAGACTGACCTTAAAGCCAAACATATTGAGATTTGTGTTTCCAAGAGCTCTAGGCTTATTGCTTCTCTGCAGCTTATTCTATGTATTGCTGATAATAAACCTGAAATTTTTGTTCAAAGAAGTCGAGCAGGCATATTTTTACATCGCATTAGTTTTTATCTTGGTAATTTGGATTGCAGGTATCGCCATAGAATATATAAAAGCCAATAACTGGCTGTACCACTTTTTTAATGACAGGGTTGAGTTTCGCACTTCTTCCACACATCCTGAAGAATTTATCTTATACAATGAAGCCACAGAAGTTGCATTAAAGCAGAACATTTTTGACAGGATATTTGGAACAGCAACTATTATTTTAAAGCCTTCATTTGAGATAAGATTTATAAAGTATACTAACAATACATATTTTTACGTGCAGAAGCTTGTCGAAAGGTCAAGAAAACTTAGGGAGATAGTTAAATAATAATAATAATAATAAGGAGTATATACTATAATTATTGCAAGAAGATAAAAAACACTATATTTTTGCATTTTAATCCGGATAAAAAGAGGAGATAAAGATGTCAATGTTTGATCCAAAGACATATTCCAAGTATGTGATGATGATCTTCTTTTTGGTAGTGCTTATCACATCATATCTAATCGTAAAGCCTGTAGTAACCGCTGCGTTGACTGCAGTCGTATTAGCCTACTTATTTTATCCGTTATTTAAGTTCATAAACAAATACATCAAGAAAAATTGGATAAGTTCAACAATCGTGTTCTGTATAATATTCTTGGTAATTACACTATCTTTTTTCTGGATACTTAATACATTATTGAAAGAAGTGTTTGTCATCTACACAATTGGTGAACAACGCCTTGTAAGCGGCAACATCTTGGGCATTGACTGTAATGTTAATCCAGTAATTTGCAATAAAGTTAATTTCCTTAAAGATAACCTAAAACTGCAGTATTACATCAAGGAATATCTTGTCAAATTCAGGGAACTATTGACTAATTCGATAGACCATTTTGTTTTCAGCATCCCTAAAAGATTAGTCGAGTTTATAGTTGCATTGTTCATCGCTTTCTTTTTGATAAGGGACGGAGAGCATATCTTTAACCGCTCGAGAGCAATCTTTACTTTGAAAGAGCATCATGAAAAGTCATTGGTAAAGCAGTTTAATGATACCATTTTTGCTGTAGTGTACGGACATTTAATAATATCGTTAAGTGCAGGGTTTTTTGGTGCATTAGGCTTTTGGATATTTGATATACCATCCCCTATATTCTGGGGCATTATCATTGCATTATTGGCATTACTTCCTTTAATTGGAGGAAGTGTCGTCTGGGTAGTTGCATGCATTACATTATTCTTAAACGGCCATGTAACATCTGGCATATTATTATTTATCTACAGCTTAATATTCATTTCAGGTCTTGAGTTTTTCATGAAGCCAAAGATTATAGGCGAGAAAGCAAACATCCATCCTATATTCATTATTGTAGGTGTAATAGGTGGATTATCATTATTTGGGTTCATCGGATTCATCGTAGGTCCTGTAATTCTTGCATTATTAGTCACATTCTTTGAGATAATAGAACAGGAGAAGATAACGATTGAGGTTAAGTAAGTAAATCAAAGATGTAATCTAATTTAGAATTAATAATTATTTGGTGTGTTTTTATATTTCCACAACAACAAAGCTTTTAAATAAATTAATTATCTTCTATAATTATATGCCGCCGTGGCACAATCCGGTACTGCGTTAGCCTTGAGAGCTGATTTCCTTCGGGATATCTCAGTTCAAATCTGAGCGGCGGCGTTTTTTTATTTAATTATTTATTTTCAACTTACATTTTTAATCTACAATGCAAGACACAATAGGCGAATACATCGAGCTCAATGCTTTCCTGAAAAGCAAAGGCATTGCACAGACTGGTGGGCAAATTAAGCTAATCATCAGAGCAGGCAATGTCAAGGTAAATGGCGAAGTTGACTTAAGGAATAAAAGAAAGCTAAGAGATAAGGATGTTGTTGAATATATTGGGAAGAAGTATGTTGTTGGATTAAATAACCTTAAAAAATAGATCTAATTCTGCATCTCAGGTGGCAGCAAAACAGGAATCCCTTCTTTAATAGGATAAGTATATTTGCATGCTGCACAGAGCAGACCGTCTTTTTTAGCAGTATATTTTAAATCTCCTTTACATACTGGGCATGCCAGAATATCATACAGCTCTTTTGGAATTGGGTCTGCCAATACTTGTTTTTGTGCCATGGGATATAGAAGAGATAACTATTATTTAATTGTTTTGTTTCTCTGGATATCCAAGTAAACATTTACGAAGCAGCTGCCTCCACGCCGTTGGCACTAGATTAGTTAATAGAAAAGTTGCTCCTCCTCCTCTACGCTTAGAAATTTAGTTGTGAGATTAGAAAAGCATTGCGTGTTGTGTTATTTTATATGTAACTAAATGGCATACTCATTTTATTCGTAGATTTGGAGACGTAACTCCAAACCATTGCCCGTCGCAACATTGATATAGTTTTTGAATTTGTGCCAACTAAATTGGCTGTGGAGGCAGCTGCTAGGTATATACTTTTTCTGCCGTCTGCATTAGAAAGGTTTAAAAAGCTTTGCTTTTTGAGGTGATTATAGAAAGCTTTATATATAAGTTCTTCAATACATTTATATGTCTTTAGCAAAAGCATATTGATTATGTAATGATAAGTTGTGGGGGTTTAACAGCTAACTATCAATCTATTGTATAAAATGCTATTGCATATAATAATTGTTTGATTATAATTACTTAATTTTATAGTTATAAACTAGCTGGGGGAGTGAAGACTATGGCAGTCGGTGTTAAAAAATGTCCTGAATGTGCAGGAATAAACTTATTCTTAAACAAAGAGAAAGGAGAAGTAATCTGTAGAGATTGCGGCTTAGTTCTAGAAGATAAGATGGTTGACTTTGGTCAGGAATGGAGAGAGTTTGGTGAAGGCGGCGAAGGCGAAGAGAGCAAGAGAAGAACTGGCGCGCCAATGACTTATACCCAGTATGACCAGGGCTTAGGAACAGAAGTAGGACAAAAAGGAGATCTGTTCAAGCTTGCAAACAAAGACAGAAATAAATTCTTCAGGTTAAGAAAATGGCAGTATAGGATTAGCACTGCAATCGAAAGAAACCTAAAGTTAGCATTAGGTGAATTAAAAAGAGTCTCATCCTATCTAAAATTGCCAAAATCAGTCGAAGAAGAAAGCGCAAGAATCTACACATTAGCAGTTCAGCGCGGCTTAGTAAGAGGAAGATCGATGGAAAGCGTTGTCGCTGGAGCATTATATGCTGCTTGCAGAAGACATGAGGTTCCTAGAACTTTGGATGAATTAAGCGAAGCATCTGGGATTGAGAAAAAGGAAATAGGAAGGACTTATCGTTTTGTAACAAGAGAGCTGGGAATTACAATCCTGCCAAGCAATCCTGCTGATTATATTGCAAGGTTCAGCTCTGCATTAAAATTATCTCCAGAAACTCAAAGCAAAGCTATTGAGATTTTAGAAGATGCGCAAAATGCAGAATTAACATCTGGCCGTGGCCCTACAGGCATTGCAGCAGCTGCGTTATATGTAAGTGCACTTATTCATGGAGAAAAACGAACGCAGAGAGAAGTGGCAGATGTCGCTGGCGTTACTGAAGTTACAATCAGGAATCGTTACAAAGAGCTTCTTGACGAGTTAAAGCTAGAGAAAGAGATCAAGAAGACAAAGAAGAAGAAAAAGTGAATGAGTTAGTGGAATAAATTTATTTCTTTAGTTTGTCATTATTTTTATTAGTTTTCTTATTTTAGAATCTCAGCACATTCATCATCTTCTGTATGTCATTGTCATGCACCACAAACAAAGTGTCTGTCCAACAGCTCATTGTCTCAACTATATTGATGTTGTTCTGCGCAAGAAGAGAAAATAAGTAGCCCATGACACCAGGAGTTGTCTCAAGTTCTTTTGGGCTCTTTAAGGTTATTTCTGCAAGGTTTGTCTGCAGGTTTATTATGCGCTGCTTAAACTTAGAGTTTATCTTTTCCAAAAAATCTTCTGATGTGATCAAGGTTATTGCGTTGTTGCTTTCAATAACATGGAATGTCTCGGCTTTCTTTTTTATCTCCCTTCCTAATTCAAGGATATTGTCATAATAAGTTTGCTTTTCAAGCACAACAACTATGATCTTGTTTTTTACTTCTATCCTACTGCGTTTTAATATGTCAACTATCTGCTGTTCCTGTGCTTTTGATTTTTTGAACTTGTAATAAGAGCGCCTGCATGCGATCAAGACTGCATCAAACGACTTGACGTTAAGCTCTTTGCATATCAGCCTTGCAAGCTTGGAATAATTAATCAAGCCATTTTTTAATGAGTCTAAGATTGCAGGATGCGCTGCAACATATTCCTCTGTCTGCTTCTGGATGTTTGCCATTGCAGTTAAATAATTAATTGCAGTATATAAATTTTACTTATGTCTAGTTTAGGACATTAAAGTATTATTTGTTTTAGACAGGTCAATAGGTTTATTAAGTAATTTAAGAGGATTAGTAATCATGAAAAATATAAAACAATTGAAAAACATGATTGAAGACATAGATTTCTGGGAGATTGAAAGTTCGATGCATGATGTAAGCCAAGCGATAGTGGAAGATGATGATGAATATTCTTCAACGAGTGAAGGATATACAGCAGGATAATTTGAAATGCAAAATCTTTATTAACCTGTAATTCTTTTTAGGAGTAAAATGAACGCATCTTATGATTTGCTGGCACTGATTGCTGTAATATTGTTTGTATTTGTGTACTTTTTCTTGAGCGAAGTCTGGACTAATGCGCCTTAAAAAAAGAAAATATATATAGTAAATGATTAATTGGTATAATTAACATGATGGACATAGGCAATCAGTTAAAAGAAGCAATTAAAATAATCCTCAGCAAAGAGATTTCTCTAGAAGTGCCTCCAGACCAAAAATTAGGGGATTATGCTCTTCCTTGTTTTCCATTTGCTAAAGAACTTAAAAAATCTCCAATAGAGATTGCAAAAGAACTTGCTGAAAAGTTATCTGTGGGATTAAAGAATAATAAAGAATTAAAAACAAATAAAGAGCTGAAATCACTCTCCAAATTGATCACTGTGCAGGCAACCGGCCCATATGTAAATTTCTTTGTTGACAAGAGCTATGTTGCAGAGAATGTGATTGCAGAAGTTCTAAAAAACAAATTAAAATACGGCAGCCATGCTTCAAAAAAACAGAAAGTCATGGTAGAATTTGTCTCACCTAACACAAACAAAAGCCTACATCTTGGGCACGTAAGAAATGCCTTGCTTGGTGAGGCAGTTTCAAGGGTTCTTGAATTTTCAGGCTATGATGTTGTAAGGATTTGCTTAAATAATGACCGCGGCACTGGAATGTCAGAGGCAATGTTAGGGCACAGAATGTTTCATAAAGGTGAATCTCCAAAATTAAAAAATATTAAACCTGACCATTTTGTTGCCCAATGTTATGTTGATTTTAAGAAAGCTGAACAGGAAGATGAAAAACTGAAAGAAAAAGTCCAGAGCATGGTTTTAGACTGGGAAAATGAGAAGCCAGAGGTTATTTCTCTTTGGAAGAAAATGACTTCATGGGTCTACAAAGGATATAAAGTGACTTACAAAAAATTAGGAGTTTCATTCGACAAGCAATATTATGAATCTGAGATATACAAGCAAGGCAAGGAAATTGTAGTAGATGGATTAAAAAAAGGCATTTTTAGGGAGGAAGACGGCGCAATTGTCGCAGATCTTGAAGCATTCCATCTGCCAAAAAAAGTTCTTGTAAAATCAGATGGCACTTCCCTATATATGACACAAGACATCTATCTTGCTTTCTTAAAGGAGAAAGAGTTCAATATTGACGCATCACTTTATGTTGTCGCATCTGAGCAAGACAACCATTTTATGCAGCTGTTCAAGATACTTGAACTGCTTGATTTTAAAGCTGCAAAAAAATGTTACCATCTGAGTTATGGCATGATCAATCTTCCAACAGGAAGAATGAAATCAAGAGAAGGGAATGTTGTTGATGCAGATGATATTGTTGATGAGGTCATTTCATTGGCAAAAAATGAGATAACATCTCGGTATAAAGATTTGGCAGAGAAAGAAGTACTATCGAGAGCAAATACAATAGGATTGGGAGCGTTAAAGTTTCACATCCTTAAGTTTGATAATGTTACCTCTTTCGTTTATAATCCTGAAGAATCATTGAGCTTTGAAGGAGAGACAGGGCCTTACTGCCAATATGCATTTGCAAGGATCTGCTCATTGCTTAAGAAAGCAGATGAAGAGAAGCTATTTGACAAATTTAATGAAAGATTCTTTGAGAATAAGGATAATAAAAATGATAAATTTAATTATGCATTTGCGAAAAAGCTGTTAAAATCTGCAGATTTATCGTTGTTAAAAACAGAACAGGAAGTTGCACTTTTAAATCTGTTGAAAGATTTTCCTGAAGTTGTTGAGCATGCTTCCAGAAACTATAAGCCAAGCTTAGTTGCCAGATATGCACTAGATCTTGCGCAGAAATTCAATGAGTTCTACCACAGCTGCCAAATACTGAAAGAAGAAAATGAGCTTAGAAATGCGCGCATTTTGCTAGCGATTGCTGTAAAGCAGGTGCTTGAGAATTCATTAAGGCTGCTAAATATCGATGTCTGTGATGAGATGTGATTTTAGTTAAATGGATTAGATGCAGAAAAATTAGATAACTAATTCAAAAACGATTATTGTTAGAATTTTTGCTTGATGATTTTTATTTCCTATTGATTATCTCATCAATCTCATGGTCCAATAACTCATCAAAGTCTTCAGGCTCTTTGTTTGCAAATTTGACTTCATCTTCTTCCATTTTATAATACCCCCTCGTGTTAATTTGATATTAGGATTGCTGTGAAATATAGCAAACTATTCTTTTGTAAATTTACTTGTTGCTTTTACCCTGCTGAATTTCCAATGTCCATAAAGTCATCAATAGGTGCTTCTTCATCATCCAAGATTGCTGCAGCAACATCATGTACCATCTCATTGTCATAGGTGTCTTCGTACCAATCGTCTTCAACTAACATGTTTTGTTTTTCCATTTTATCCCCCTCACAATTGTTTTTTAAACACCCTTTTCTTTCTCCACCTATGAGAATACAGAAGGGATACTAATATATAAAAGTTTAGTATGATTTTTTTATCAAAACGAAAAATTAATGTCTAATTTTTAGAACTATGTGAAAAATAAGTTAAAAAAACATAAAAATGTCTTAAATAGATTGATAATGACAAATTTGAAATGAAATAACCGATTTAGTGATTTATTGCCTAATTATTTCCTGTTTATGATCTCAGCAACTTCATTGTCAAGGTATTCATCCAAGTCATCTATGTCTTCCTGCGGTTGGTAAGTATTTTCATCCATTATTCATCACCCTTAGTTTAATAATAAATTAGGTTACTGGTTAATTATTTATCCTGCGGTATATCCAGTGAAATTAAAGTCATCATACTGCTCTTTCCTTTTTGCAGGCAATCCGTTGCTTATCGCTTCCAGATAATCCATGATCTCTGCGTGTTCTGTGTCCATGTTTGTTGCCTCACTGTAAGTACTTAATTTTGTATGCTATACTAATTTGACTTTAATTACTACTATTTATATATTTACATTAATTTTTTTATCAAAAAGAAAAATTATGTGATTTTAATTAAACTTTGATAGAATTTATCCAATAAATGGTTTTTGTACAGGATACAAGAAGGTTAATGCATTATTTTTCTAACCTAATAAGTAACTGGGTGATTAGGTTTACTTCCTGTCCTAGCTCTAGTTCTAGTTGCAGGAGGAGTTAATGATTGCGCCATTGCCTTTTCAAAAGTAATTCCATTTACTTCTTCTACCCACCTGTCAAATACATCATGAAATTTAGTTCTTCCGGGATAATTCGTGACAATGGTATAGAGCCTAGTATCACCTAAATAATAAGGTTTTACTGTTCTTTCACTGCCATCTTGATCATGTGACGAGAACTCAACCGTTTTTTTTGTATTATCTCTTCCCGTCCATCGTCTACTAACTCTAAATCGTGTTCTCTCAAAATAAGATGGCCATGATGCATCCACATCTATCCACGTCTTAGTCCCAGGATAACGTATTTGCAGGAAAAAATGGTCAGTTAGAGATTTTAAAACAGTAGAGATATCTTTATCGTTCATAAATTTTTCTGGAAGATAAAAATTCTTATCCCATGCATAAAATCCCCTCGCTATCCTTGCATAACGCTCTTCTACAGCAGGGACCCTAAGCGTTTTATTATTAAACCGTTGCAGATATTCTTTAACCTCTTGCTCAAGGCCTTCCTCTAAATCTCTGCCTTTGGCAAATCTAGTAAATAGAACTTGATAAAATGCAGCGAGATACAAAGATTTATCTACACAAAAGCCATGTCTTCTTTGCGGCACAAGATCTGGCCTAATCAATAATGCCCTATCTCCAACAACTGGTTTTTTATAATAGAAATCTCTGATTGTTTCAAACTCTCTTACCACTATATCAACTAATTCTTTAGGAATTGGAAGATTTACCATAGATACAATTATAGGTATGGGATTTATAAAATTTGTCATTAATATAGAGTTTTAGTACTAGTAAGTCACAAAAATCGAAAGATTTAAATACCCAATTGAAGTCTACTTGATTATTTGAGTCGCTAAAGGGGGAGTTTGAGAAACATTGAGCTAGTTAATCGCCTCATAATAAAGTAGTCAAAACATTTATAAAGTATTGCCTAACTTTCATTATATCGAGAGTAATTTAGGATAAAAAGAGGGGATTAACATAGTTGATACTGCTGAGTGTAATGTAGGAATAAAAAACATGAGCCAAGCACCAACAATTAGAATACCAGGTGAACAAGGGGAATCACATATATATCAGATACAGGAGAAAGATTTAGAGAGAATTCTGGAACATTTTATCTCAATTCTACCGATACGCCCTCATGATGTTGGATTAGATTTACCAGTAGGTGAATGGCAAGATTGGGGATGCGGAGATGGATTAGCAGAAGCAGTATTATTGAAAGATAATTTTGCTAATCTTTTAGATAGAGTAACTGGATATAGAGGTGTTGACTTATATGAACGTAGATTAGCTAGAGCAAGAGTTAATCACCAAGATTTACTGACTAAAAAAGAGGTATTAAAGATAGGTGACCATGCAAAGACATGGTTAGAAAATGTTCCAATCACATATGAACAAGGTGATATTAGAGCTTTACCTGCATCATTTAAAAGTGGAAATGCATCAGTAATTTTGTTTAGTAATGTACAACATTGGCTAACCCCTGAGGAAAGTGATGCTGTATTAAGAAGAGCATTTGATGTACTTCAGCCTGGCGGATATCTTTTAATATCTACAAATGCACCAGGCACAAATAATCTTGTTCAAAGAGCATATCAAAATATAATGACACAACTGGGAGAATATACACCAGATCAAAATCCTGAAGGTTATGACCCTCAGCTATATTCTAAATTTTCATCTCCTCTTGAGCCGCTTAACCTTAGTGATTTGGAAAGCCAAGTAAGGAAAGTATTTGGTGCAGCCAATATAAAAGTAGGTAGACAAGCATCTGAACAATTCACATTTAAAATTGAGAAATTTATAGAAGCAGTTAGCCATTATGCAATGGAAGCATATTTGAAAGTGCTAGAAAATGTTCCTTTCTATCAAGACCCTCAACAAGGTGAAGCAAGAAAAGAGTTAATTCTTCATTCAATAATGCAAGAAGTATTAAGATTAAGTCGTGGACCTGACTTAACATTTAGACAGTATTCAAATTATTTAGTTGTCCAAAAGCCTAAATCAAACGGCAATGGCGGAACTGGTACGATGTAATTTAAATTTCCCTATGGATTAAAATTTCTTTGTCTTTTTCAATGATTTAATATCTTCTTTTTTACTTGAGTTTATTTGCGATTAAAAAAGACACATCCCTTAAAATAGTAGTTAAAATTTTCTCAAAATGCAAAAATTTATATATTTTATTGCTTTATACCTCAATTATGAAGCTTGACATTAAAGATAGGAAAATCTTGTATGAATTAGACAAGGATTCAAGACAATCATTTTCAGAGATCGCTAAAAAAGTCCAGCTTTCCAAGGAAGTTGTCAATTATCGTGTCAAGAATCTTATTGATGAGGGCATCATCAGCAGATTCTACACAGAGCTCAATTTCAGTAAATTAGGGTTACAGGTAATTAAAGCCCATCTTCAATTCCAGAACCTGACAAAAGAAGTTGAAGATAAGATTTACGATTATTTCAAGGATGCTAATTTCCCCACATGGATAGTTAGCTGCAGTGGAAAATGGGACATGATATTTGGCATTGGCACGCAAAACGTAATGACATATAATTGGCTTTTAACTGACATCTACAATAAATTTTCTAAATATATCCTCTCTAAAGAGATCATAATGAATACTGCTTTAAGAGTATATAATAAAAAATGGCTAACTAACGACACTAAAGAAGGTAAAGAAGGAGTTTTTACAATTGTTGGTGGCCCAATATCACAACCCACATTAGATGAAATAGATTACACTATTTTAATGATGCTTTCAGATGATTCTAGAACCCCATTAACAGAGATTGCAACCAAATGTAAGACAACTCCTAATGCAATAAGGTATAGGATTAAAGAACTTGAGAGCAAAGGTATAATTAATGCATATAGGATCAGCTTAAACCTTAAGCAGTTTGACAGAGAGTTCTGCAAAGCATTTATTTATCTACACCAAAAGACAGAGGAGAAAGAGAGGAAGTTAATTACTTTCTGTGAAATGCATCCTGATATTATAGCAGTTGTCCAATGCGTCGGAAGCTGGGATTTTGAGATAGAATTCGAAGTAGAAGACTTTGACCAATTCCATAATATTATGAGAGATATCAGGAATAGATTTGATTTTGTCAGAAGCTACGAATCAGTGATAATCACCAAAGAATTTGGAATCAATTATATGGGCAGAACACATAATCTTATAAATTTCATAAATTCTTTAAGCCAAAGAGATAAAATAAGTTTTAAAAGAAAACCAAAAGAGGATTTTAGGTAATTATCTTATATCTTCCTCACTGCAAAAATTTATCTAAACTCGTCTCTCCTTAACTTCCCCTAACGCTTCACCCAAGAACTCTTCAACCTTCTTCTCGCCGACAATAGTGTTATCTCTTCTACGGACAGTCACTGTTCCGTTATTGACTTCCTGCTCTCCTACTACAAGAATATAATTAACCTGCGCAAGTTGTGCTTCCCTTACTTTTCTGCCGATACTTTCTGTCCTGTCATCTACCTCAACTCTTAAGCCTGCTTCTTTATATCTCTTCGCAACATCATGCGCATACTTATCAAACCTGTCTGCAACGGTCAAAACCCTAACTTGAAAAGGAGAAAGCCATAATGGAAATTTGCCTGCAAAATGCTCAATCAAAATTCCAATAAACCTATCCAAACTACCCAAAACTGCGCGATGCACCATGATAGGAGTATGCTTTTTACCGTCTGCGCCTTCATAAGTCAATCCAAATCTGCCAGGCAACTGGAAATCTACCTGAATAGTTGAGAGCTGCCAACTTCTTCCTAATGCATCTTTGATATGAAGATCTATCTTTGGACCATAGAAAGCACCATCTCCTGGATTAACCTTATATTCACGCTTATTGCCATCATTATCCTTATTCTGCTCAAGAGCATTCTTCAAAGCATCTTCTGCAATCTTCCATTGTTCTGCTGTTCCAAGTGATTTCTCTGGCTTTGTGGAAAGCTCAAGATGATATTCCATCTTAAAGACTTTATTATACACAAAATTAGCAAAATCCATGCATGCATTTAATTCATCTGAAAGCTGCTCTATCGTGCAGAATATATGCGCATCATCTTGGTTGAATTTTCTGACTCGAGTCATGCCACCAAGAACTCCCTTTAGCTCATTCCTATGCAAAGGTGCGAAATCTGCAATCCTGAGAGGAAGATCTCTATAGCTTCTTGTTGTTGTCTTATAAATCAAACAATGGCTTGGGCAGTTCATCGGCTTCAGAGAAACTTCTTTGCCATCTACATTTAAAGTGAACATGTGCTCTTTGTAATGCTCCCAATGCCCAGAAGTCATCCATAAGCTTTTGTCATATACTAAAGGTGTAACAACTTCGCTGAATCCTCTTTTAATATATTCTTCGCGGACAAATTTTTGCAGTTCATTAAAGATAACAGTTCCTTTGGGATGATAGAACACAGAGCCTGGAGATTCTTCATGGAATGAAAACAAATCAAGCTCTTTTCCGATTTTTCTGTGGTCTCTTGCAGCAGCCTGTTCAAGCAGATGCAAGTATGCTTTCAGCTCATCTTTATTAGGAAATGCAACTCCATAAATTCTTTGCAGCTGCGCATTTTTAGAATCTCCTCTCCAGTATGCTCCAGCAATCTTCATCAGTTTAAATGATTTGAGACAAGAGGTATTTGGGACATGTGGCCCTTTGCAGAGATTATCAAACTCTCCCTGCTTATACATGCTTACCAAATTGCCAGGGATATCATTAGCTAGCTCAGTTTTGTAAGGGTCTTTTTTGTAAAATTCAAGAGCTTGTTTTTTTGAAATATCTCTTTGATTGATCTCAAGCTTCTCATCTACAATCTTTTTCATCTCTTGCTCTATCTTCTCAAGCATATCTGGATGAAGTGTTTCCATGCCATAATCTTGATAAAAGCCATCTTCAACATCAAAACCAACACCTAATCCTATATCCTGGCCTTTGAATACTCTAAGGACTGCTTGACTCATCAAGTGTGATGCGCTGTGCCAGAAAACACCCTTGCCTTCCTTGTCTTTGAATGTAAGGATCTTGAGCATTGCATCCTTATGTATAGGCTTCTTCAAGTCAACAAGCTCATCATTGACTTTTGCTGCAACTGCATCTCTTGCAAGCCTTTCGCCTATGCCTTTGGCTATATCGAGTGCAGTAACTCCTGCAGGATATTCCTTTTTGCTGCCATCAGGCAATGTTATGAATATCTTTGAGGTTGGCATAGGACAAGTAAAAATAGTCAGGATTTAAATAATTAACTGATAAACAGAAGATATGCATAAAACAGAGTGGCTTATTTGGGCTTTCTGTATTATGTGTAAATGAATAAGCTTTTGTTGATATAATTAACTGATAAAAAGGGCGGACAGTAACAATAAGAATAGGATTAGCAATAATCAACCAGCTTCTGCTGTTTCATCCCTGCAAGCAATCTGCTTTTCCCAAACACCTGCCCTAGCTCCATGCCAAACTTCTTTTTTGCAAATATTTTTGCGTAGTTGAAGAGAAGCTCTTTGCTTCCGAAAACAATAGGTTTATTCGAGACTGATTTCCTTGTTGCTTCTCTTGTTACCCATACTCCTAAAGGAACAGAATATTCATCAGTCATAAATCTTAATGCAAGCACACTTCCCTGTCTCTTTAATTGCTTTAATTTCTCAAGAATACCAAGACGCACGGTATAATAACCTCCTGCACACTGCTCAGCATATTCTTTTCTGCCAAAATAATTCTCATGATCAGTTGAATATTGTATCTTTCCTTCTGGCACTCCTCCATTTGGAGAATACATTTCAAATAATTCATAGCTCCAGACTTCTGGAAAAAATAAGATGAGATAATAATTGCCAAGATAGCTGCCAAAATATGCTGCATAATCATAAAGAGGAAAATCCTTTATTTCAGTAATCAATTGCTTTGCTATGATGTCATCAGTTGCAGTTATGCTCCATCTAGTCGGCACAAGCTTCCTCTGGGTTTTTGCGCCAAGCATGCCTACACTCAATATTTTCGAGAGGAAATTCTCATCAAAAGAATCACTCTTATTATACAGTTCATTGATAGCATCCTGGGCTTTCAGGTCATAGCTATCTACAACTTTCCAGACTCTTGAGTCTATGTTTGGATTTGATGTTTCTGTAAGATTTTTTAATGGTGCAGCAGGTCCCATCGGCGCACTTATATCAAAGAAATGCAGTTTTGGTGTAGGTACTTTCTTTAATTTCACTTCAATGTCAACAGGCTTTGAGCTAATGCCTACATCTTGAGTGACTTCAAGCATTTTTGCAGACAATTTTCCTGCATTCAGAACATCTCTCACATTAAAATTAGTCCTGGAATTTACTAGTGAGCTTCTTATGTCAACCAAGTTTGGAATGTTATAATTATTTGCTGACCAGATTCTGGGCGCATCATATAAGGAAGCATCCGATACATTTGCAGCATTATCAGGAGCAGACAATACACCTACATTTATGTCAGGATACCCAAATCTGCCAATAAATGGTGCAGGAGATTCTGCGATGAATTCCTGCTTTAAGTTAGATGCAACCATAAATTTGGTCTGCAATCTTCTACAAGTTTCACAGTTTTGCTTACCACAATACTTTAAGCAGTTTCTTCCTTTGCAGATCAGGCATTTA
>Ga0209211_10001293_pt1 | contig 47866 bp, 70 predicted proteins | sample RifGroA2_FD_183992 | JGI IMG/M metagenome (GOLD analysis project Ga0209211, IMG submission 183992) | Groundwater microbial communities from Rifle, Colorado, USA - Groundwater A2 (SPAdes) (version 2) | ecosystem: Environmental > Aquatic > Deep subsurface > Groundwater | place: Rifle, Colorado...
CAGAAGAAGCGCGGCAGTAAGCGGCGCGGAATGTCGGCGGCTGAGCGCAAGGCGGTCGGGGAGCGCATGAGGAAGTACTGGGCGGAGCGGCGCAAGGAGAAGGAAAAGTAGCGTCAGGACAGGGCGCGGCTCTACAGCGCGGCGAAGGCCATGAAGAAGGGACTCGTCTGGGACTTCGTCTGTTCACAGAGGGGTTTCTGCGTGGCGATGAACGTGCCGCCAAGCTTCTACACCAACTCGAAGGTGTCGTCGGCGCCGACCCTCGAGCTCCCGTCCATCGGCGAACTGGCGATGGCGCTCGAAGAGGAATTCGACGTCGAGATATATGAGGACGAGGCGGAGAAGATGACGAGAGTCAAGGACGCCGTCGAACTCGTCGAACGAAAGCTTCGCGAGAAGAAGAGCAGCGAGGCACCGAAGCGCCGCGAAGACGAGGAGTGAACATGAGAGTACTGATTCTCATTGCAGGATTCCTGATTGCGTTCGCTGCGGGCTTCACGGTACACACATTCTTTCCTGACAAGCCGTTCTGGAACGCAGGACTCCAGCTCGGCATCGGGATGGTATTCGTGTACTGGGCCGGGCGCGCGTCGAAGAAGTAGCACGAAAAAAGAAAAGGGGACGCAATGGCTGACGCTACGCGGCAGAACTCCTTTTCTTTTTGTTCGTCTTGTCAACTTATAGGGATACATTAAATAAATCGTCATGCTACTTAACCATTCGCCTTCAATCTCATTTCATGACCGCTGAAAAAGAAATGTCATTCGTTATAGGGACATTGAAAAAACATCGCAGCGAATTCGTTGCGCCGGCTCTCACCGAGATAGCAAAGGAGCGAAATCCCTACAAGGTTCTTATATCATGCATACTTTCCCTTCGGACACGCGACGAGACTACGGCGCGCGTGAGCGAGTCTCTCTACAAAGTTGCCGACAATCCCAAAGATATTGCAAACCTCCCACTCAAAAAATTATCAGCTATCATCCGTCCCGTCAACTATTACAAGACCAAGGCGGTGCGTATCAGGGAAATGTCAAGAATAATACATGGAAATAGCGATAAGGTGCCGGACACTATGGAAGGGCTGCTTGCATTGAAAGGCGTCGGAAGGAAAACGGCAAACATCGTTCTTGTTTACGGCTTCAATTATCACGGCATTCCCGTCGATACCCACGTGCACCGCGTGAGCAACCGCCTTGGATGGACAACCACCAAGACGCCTGAGAAAACAGAAGCTGAACTCAGGAGAATTCTTCCAAAAAAATACTGGATGGACCTGAACGATCTGTTCGTGCAGTTCGGACAAAACATATGCGCGCCGCAGCGCCCGAAATGCGAGAAGTGCCCGCTCACCAAGCATTGCAAATACTACAAATACAAAAATAAACGATGATTATGTTTCCTATCAAATCAGTTTCCGACCTTGAAAAGATATCTGCCGCTGTCAAGTGGCAGTATTTCGAGAAGCTTACGGCGTTCATCTTCGAGGAGAACGGCTTCGACGCAAAACAGAACGTAATAGTCAAGGACGAGCATTACAAGCGCCAGTTCGACGTAATCGCGAAGCGCTTTGATGCAACATGGCTCGTCGAATGCAAGAAATGGAAAAGCAGAAAACAGCGGGCCGGCGCGATGAAGAGCGCCGCAGCAAAGCATCTTGAAAGATGCGCACTGTACGAAACGGTTGCAAAGCCCGGGCGCATAATGCCCCTCATCGTCACGCTTATTGAAGAGGAAGTCGTGCAGCACGACGGGATTTTCATAGTCCCCGTCACGAAACTGAACTGGTTCGTAAACAATTTCGAGTCGTTCGAATAACGGAAACTGAAGTAAAAACAAAAAGAAAGGATGGACTAGACAATTTTTATCATGCCTGCCGTGTAACACAGCGGACATTTCATGGTCCTGTAAGACCATTCAAACGAACAGTCCTTGCATTTCCATGTTTCTATGTGCGTTTTTACGTACTTGCTCTTCTTTTTTCTTGCCACTTTTTACAAACCTCGTAAAGAAATCAATTCAGTAATCTATTATATATGTTGAAGTAGTATATATAGCTTTACCGTATTTTTCAAGAGACAAAAGTATCTGCAAATCGGAAGAAAGAAGATATTTTTCACTCACTGTTGGGTATACACTAATTAATCCACTGTGATATTAATAGATTTTTTCAAAAAGCGCGCAAAAAATGCTTTTATATTTTGGCATGTACTTGTTGAGTCAATGAATAAACATCTGCAATATACTTCTTCTTTCCTTATTCTCAAATCTCGCAAAAATTGTGGTGAACCATGAAAGTAATAGTGGTAGTCGGCGGAGTAATATCGGGCGTCGGAAAGGGAATAGTCACCGCATCAATCGGCAAGATACTGCAGCAGTACGGATTCACGACCACGGCTGTCAAGATCGACCCTTACATAAACGTGGACGCCGGAACTCTGAGACCGACGGAGCATGGCGAGGTGTGGGTAACAGACGACGGCGGCGAGATAGACCAGGACCTCGGAAACTACGAAAGGTTTCTGGGATATGACATCCCGAAAAGAAACAACATGACAACCGGGCAGATTTACAAGGAACTCATCGACAAGGAAAGGCGGGGGGAATTCCTGGGGCAGACGGTGGAAGTCATTCCTGAAGTGCCAAATGAAATAAAGCGCAGGATAAGGGAAGCCTCCAAAAAACCGGACGGAAGCGAGTATGATTTTGTTCTTGTCGAGGTGGGAGGCACCATAGGCGACTACCAGAACATGCCATATCTCTTCGCCACAAAGAGCCTTGAGATAGAGATGGGGTGGGAGAATGTCGCGCACGTTCTTGTCACGTACCTTCCCGTGCCTGACAACATAGGCGAGATGAAGACAAAGCCGACTCAGCAGGCGATACACATGCTCAACGAAACCGGAATATTCCCCGACTTCGTGCTCTGCCGCGCAATCAAGCCGTTGGACGAGCCAAGAAAGCGAAAGATACAGCAGAACGCGAACGTCGACGCCGACAATATAATATCGGCGCCGGACATCAAGACAATCTACCGCGTCCCGCTTAACCTTGAGCGCGACGACCTGGGGAAGAAAATACTCCATAGGATGAAGATGCAGCCGAAGAAAACTCCGGACTGGACAAAGTGGAAAAACCTTGTGGAGAAGATAGAATCACCGGCGAGGGAAATAAAAGTGGCGATGGTTGGCAAGTACGTCGACATCGGGGATTTCTCGCTGACCGACTCGTACATTTCCGTAAACGAGGCTCTGAAGCACGCCGGCGCGCACAACAACGCAAGCGTGAAGATAGAATGGATCGACTCAAAGCAGTTCGAAAAAGATTCCTCAAGCCTTGAGAAACTCTCGGGATACAGCGGCATAATAGTCCCGGGGGGCTTCGGCTCGAGCGGCATAGAAGGGAAGATTTCTGCGATAAAGTACGCAAGGGAGAACAAGATCCCTTTCCTTGGATTATGTTATGGACTGCAGCTTGCAGTCGTTGAATACGCGAGGCATGTATGCAAACTGCAGGATGCCAACTCAACAGAAGTCAATCCGCAAACCAAGAATCCCGTGATAGACATTATAATCACACAGAAGGAGATACTCGAGAAAGGGCAATACGGAGGCACTATGAGGCTCGGGGCGTATGCGGCGGTGCTCAGGGAAAACACAAAAGTCCTGGAGCTTTACAAACGCACGGGAAGGATGGAGAAGGACAGGGCGAAGATGAGCAGCCTGAAGGATTTCCAGAAAGGCGTGCTGCACGGGAGCAACCTTGTACTTGAAAGACATCGCCATCGCTTCGAGGTAAACCCGAGATTCGTGGAACAGATTGAAACGGCGGGTTTTGTTTTCTCCGGTCACCATGAAAGGCTGGACGGTACCATGCTGATGGAATTCGGCGAACTTCCCGGCCACCCGTTCTTCGTCGGCACGCAGGCTCATCCCGAATTCAAGAGCAGCCTTGAAGACCCGAGCCCGCTTTTCTTCGGATTCATCGAGGCGTGCGCCAGGCGCGCCGGGGCGTAATGCATTCCGGCACTTCTGGCTAACTTTAAATACTTGCCGTTTGGAATGAAGAAACAAGAAATCAGATGCGCGAACGGTAAACGCCAGGTGCGTTATGCACTGTTGCGCCCAAGTTAACGTTAAAGAGAGGTGAAAACCGTGAGACAATGGTACGGAGATGACGAAGAAGACGACGAAGACGACGAATGGGAAGACGACGAGGATGAAGAAGGCGGAGACGGCGACGGCGATTGGGACGAATAGATCCCATCAGCATTTCATACCCAACTAAATAAAATAAATTTTTCCATCGGCTGCTTCTATTTTTTATTCCCACTGATTACGAGCGCGCAAACGAATTTTTCCTGTAAAAATTTCGGGCAGTAATTCATGAAAGAAAACACCGTTATCATAGCATCAACCTATATAGTGAACCCACAAAAGAATCTGGATGTGTTTGTGGGTTCACAAATAGCTCACAAGTAAGTAATTATATCCGGATTGTTTTCTTGTAGAGCTATAAATACAGTGAAGGTCAAAAATGATTTGAAAAATAACCCGGGCTTCTCGCCGCCTGAAAAGTGACCGATTATGAAAATAAAGTCAAGATGCCAGAGGTGTGGATTCGAAAAACAGTCGAACTATGACAACGAGAAGTGCCCGACGTGCGGCGCTTTCCTGCGCGCGGTGCCCGTAGTAATAAACGGGAAATATTTCTAGCAGCGCCGTGAGTTAACTTTATATACTACTTTAGAGTAACTAATTATAAGGTGTGAATATGTATAGTCAACCGACACGCAGGGATATATACCTCGCAGGCAGCTCCCAAGGCGGACGCCCGTCCAGGATTTCAAAGCCGCGATATGCAAACCTTGTAGCAGAAAAAATAGCAGCCGAATATTCTGATTCATTTTGCGGACTTCAGAAATCCAGCATTGCAAGAGCAATAGCCGAAGGTGAAAATTTGTCAGGATGTTTCACCTCCGTCGAAGACGCTATATTCGGTATGCTGAGGAAGCTTGAAAGAACTTTTACAAAAGACGAGCTTCATTACATGACAAAGATGAGAAAATACACCACGCAGAGGCGAGTATTTGATGATTTGCCAGACAGAGTACGACAAAATACAACTCATCCTCATGAAACTCGGTATGACGACTCCGACACCACAGAGAGGAAAAGACACGAACTTGCCGTATATTTTGCAGAAAGACGTGCGACAAGACTGAACGGGAGAGAAGATGTCACAACTACAGTAAATAATGAGATACGTGCGATGCGCACGAAAACGTCAGAACAAGTACTGGCAATGTATAAAAAATATTTCGGATCACCATCAGGCACGCTGCTGCTGTTTTAAATAATTTCAATCTATTTTTCAAGCATGGAAGAATTTCGCTACAAAAGGCTCCCTGCCGCCCTGAAAGCCATAGCTGGCATAAACCCCGAAAAAGACGTGCGTGTGCGCATACTCGGCAAGATAGTGGACAGGCAGGACGGCATGATAATAGTTGACGACGGCACAACAACTGCGCAGATAATCACCGACGCAGGAGCAATTGACGCCAAAGGCGCCGTAAGCCCTTGCGAGACTGGCGACCTCGTCTGCGTGTTCGCCCGCGTGCTGCCTCTCGAGGACGGCTACGAACTCCGCGGGGAGATAGTGCAGAACAAGAACGGCATGGACATGAATCTTCACAAGAAAATCTACGGGTAATCTTATTAGGAATGCGACGCAACGCTTCACATGCCCGGCACACGAGTTTATATTTTTAACAGGGATGGTATTTGCAGAGGCTTGATGCCGGCACAGACAATCCCACAGGAACGGCTGAAACGGAACGTAAACGGTGCAAAACATGTTCGAAGCAAAGCTTGACGACATTTCTCTTCTCAGGGACAGCATAGCCACCGTGGCGGAGCTTATTGACGAGACAGAACTTCACATTAAAGAATATGGAATCCAGCTTATCGCCTCGGACCGCGCCGTCGTCGTGGTGGTGGACTTCTACCTTGCCCGTGACGTCTTCACGGAATACAAGTACACAGACGACGCGCGCATTGGCATAAACCTCCAAAACCTGCTCCAGATACTGAAGAGGGCGGGCGAAGGCGACTCGCTCACCATAAAAATGGCGGATGGAAAGCTCGACCTGACGCTGAAGGGTGTTTCAACGAGAAAGTTCGTGCTCCCGCTGATAGACATCTCGAGGGAAGAAACGCCGCCGATAGACAAGCTTGACTTCTCCAGCTCGCTCACGGTGGACAGCGAAATCCTGAGCAGCGGCATCGAGGACGCGGAACTAATCACCGATTCCGTAATATTTACCGTAAGAAAGGACCAGCTAACCATGAAGGGCGAGTCCGACTCCTCATTCACGCAGCTAGATTTGATGAAAGGCGACGGAAATCTTCGCATAACGGACATGAACGAGCCTGTGAGGGCAAGATATTCTCTCGACTATTTGAAGAAAATCATAAAGGCGAAGAAGCTGTCACCTTCTGCGAAGATATCGATGTCCAACGACTATCCGATGAAGATACAGTTCGAGGTGCCCGGCAAGATGCAGCTCGGATTCATACTCGCGCCGCGCGTTGAAGAGTGATAAAATGACGCTGCCTGAAGACATACTGAACAGGATTCATCTTGCAAGAGAACTGCTTAGCGGGGTTCCCGTGCGCGATATTCGCGAATACGAAGCCTACATAGGCGGCTGCGTCCCGAAAACGTACCGTCCCATAGACCAAAGGCTATCGGGATATACGCCGGCAGAGAAATCTGTACTTGTAAGAGAGATGCTCCAAGCGAATGAATGGCAATAAAACGGATTTTTGCCCATTTTTCCGCAGTTTATTTATCTATAATTTTATTACACGGACAGCAGGCAATAGATGATGCTAATGGCACAAATAATCAATATGCCCAATTACAAGAAGCATGACACAGTTGAAAAACACGGCCCTGCACGGGTTTATTCGTTCGAAACATTTGAGAATTACAGGACATTCAGGCAGCCGACAGAAAGCTCAAGAAGGAAATTAAGCACCATGCTTGGCACCGCTGCGGCGGCCGTTCTCATATCCATAGGGCCCGCGTATTACCACATGCCCTTCATCAGGAGCAGAACTCCGTATGAGGACATGCCCGCAACTACTTACGCGTCCGGAAGCTGTTGAATTACATTTTTTGACAGGTCGAACCTTTATTTACCCGAAAAATCAATTAATCAGCAAGGACGCATCATCTAAATCCTCAATTGTGCGTCGGCATATCATATTAAATGGAGGTGCAGAAATGGCAGCAGCTAAATCGGCAGCAAGACCGGCATCGAAATCTGGCAAATGCAATTGCAACCTGGGCCTTATGGTAGTGGCCTGGATCCTGTTCGCGCTCGGGCTTTGGGCACTCGTGGGCGGATTCGCAACGCAGTTTGCAAGCGGAATGCCTACGGCAATCAACGGTGCAGTGCTCGGCTGGTACTTCCTTGGCATCCTGCTCGTCGGAGTGGGAAAAATGGTCAAGTGGAAGTCGTGCGGGAATTGCACAGTTCACACGATGAGATAAGGCATATCAGCTTTTGATGCCGCTTGGTTTTTGCGGCACATTCTTTTCTTTTTCACAACATGCAACTGTCAATGACCACCGCATTTATGCGGTGGCTTGCTGAAATTGGCAAATCATTGAGCAATTCGCATTCATTGCTTTTGAATAATTTCTTGAAGGCAATGGAATGCGAAGTTTTAAGGTTGTCATGACAAATCTATTTTATGAAATTGCTTCTTGCGGCATTCGCCCTGTTGCTGCTGCTCGGGCTTGCCGGCGCAATGACAACCCAGTGCAGCCAGTTCACGTCCGAAACAGGCTGCGAGAACTCGGGATGCTCATGGTGCGACAGGTGCGTCGGAAAGGAAATCAATCCCTACGGCTGGGACAGGTGCGTGGAGAGCAGCCTCAGCTGTACATACAACTGCTCGCGCACATGCGGAGCCAACTGCACTGCAGACAACGACTGTTCAGTCAACCTGACAGACACGACATGCTTCTACGCCGGCACGTGCGGAGCGTGCAGCTGCAATTACCGGAATGCCACATGCCCGCAGAACGGCACCATTATCGAACAGTACGGAGATCAGGTATGCTACTTCGGGGCGCGCTACTGCACGTCGGGGGGCTGCTCTATCAATAGCTGTGTCCTACGGACAAACACAATCTGCGACCCGGTTGATGGCTGCGTTTCCTGCCAGGATGACTGCAAACAGAATGACGCTTCAGCGTCGTACAGCTCCGACGAGTACATAATCGATAAAAAATGTCAGGACGGCGACGTATTCGGCAGGCAGGTAACCTATGACTGCACATACAACGGCCAATGCAATGTGACGAGGACAGATGTGCTTGTCGAAAAGTGCAAGGCGGACTGTTCCGAGACATTCGTCAACGGAATCAATCGCCCCAAATGCAACGACGAGCTATGCAATATAGACGGTTTAAAGGTGGATTGCAACCGCTACGACGGCTTCTACGGGGACAGCTACTGCGCGGGCAACGACATATACCAGGGATACAGGGATTACAAGTGCGGCAACAACGAGTGCGCCTACGATAACATGCCCACAAAGAAGGGTTCCTGCAACAAAAGCGGCACGACGCCTTCGGCGTCAGTCAGTTTGTGCCAGAACGGGAGGTGCCATGATTCAGGAACCGTAATAATTGTGAATAGAAGCGAAAGCCCCGGCGGGCAAGAGCCGGCGCCGCCTTCGGCAAACGTCCTGACAAACATGACTGTGGCGGGCGGGCGGGTATACAGCGGGGTTCTTTTTGGACAAAATGACATAACAGTGCCGGCAAACGGGAGAAGCGGGAAGATAAGCTTCAGAATTACGAGGACTAACGGGCTGGGAACGCTTACAATAAATCAAGAAACGACCAACACTTTGCGTCATACATATAGCCAAACCGTATTCAGCACCAGAAGCGCCGGGAGCTACGAGGTTTCCTTCAACGGCAGCCTCAGGATGCAGACGACAGGTTCAGGCTGGCTGTTCTTTATGCCCGCTGTCTACGACGTTGGCACGATTCTGGTACTGTACGATTAACCTATCTTTTTATTTATGCCAAGTTACTTTATTCAGAAAACAGGGGTCATAGTATAAAGAGCTCCAGTAAAGCTCGTAAAACCTGGTAGAACGTCAGTCTCCAAAACTGATTATGGGGGTTCGAATCCCTCTGACCCCATCAGGATTGCTTCGATTAAGTTTTGCTTAATCGAGCCGCCAGTTGAACTACGTTCAACTGAGCGCGAACCTTGGGTTCGTCTGCGAATGAACTTTGTTCATTCGAGAGCTCAGTGTCAAGAAACTGCAGCAATCCCTCTGACCCCATTGGGATTTTATGTTCAGAAAAAGTTCTGGGTTATGTGTGCAAAATCCCCGGCAAATGTCACGCCGATGCCTTCCCTCTGGTAATGCCTTCTCAGGATATTTTCCCTGTGCCCCGGACTGTTCATCCAGCCCCCGACTGTCTTGGCTGCCAGCTCCTGCTGGGTGTACCAGCTGTATTCCCTTCTCCTGCCTGTAACCTGCCTAATGCCGCCGGGATACTCTATGAAGCTCGTAACCTCCCTGCAAGACTCGTGAAGCGGTATTTTAGCGATATTTTCGCCTATTCCTTCATAAATTGCGCTTCCTACAGTCTTTCTGACCGGATACCCTGCAATCCTTGCCCTGTCTACCGGCATCCTGCCCTCGGGCGTGCCGTGACTGAAGTATCCCCTGAATGTCATGTCGCTGCTGTGGTAGCGGGCTACGCCGGACAAAGCGGGGTCTAATCCGAGCTCGGGAAGCGCATATGTACGCCTTTGGGCGTTTATCATCTCATGGATGGAACGCTCCAAAGACACGGGAATTATGAGAGGTTTGGCGTCCTGGGGCATAGAAATCATCATAAATTGTTATTACTATCCAGTGATTGCCTTCCAAAACATACTTAAAGCTATGCTTCGGACGTAATGCTTATATACTACCGGAAAACTAAGGTTGGTTAGGGTGTAACAAAATGAAAAGTTCAAAAGCGGGAGAATGGGCATATCTAGTGTCCGTTGTCATCGCAGTATTGGCAGGTATTGCCGCTGCTGCGGGCTTCGGAGCATCCAGCTGGGTAGCTGTGTTGCTTGTAATACTAGGTGCTGTTGTCGGTCTCCTGAACATTTCCGAGAAAGAAACTACGGCTTTCTTGGTTGCCACAGTAGCTTTGGTAGTTGCCAGCTTGGGCGCTAACGTATCGGGCACTGCAGGCACATTCAGCGTGCTGAATGTCGTTCCTGGCCTCGGTACATTGATTAACGCCATAGTTGCCAACATAGCGATATTCGCCGCTCCGGCTGCGATAATCGTCGCTGTCAAGGCTATTATGAACTTGGCAGGCAAGAAGTAAGCTCTTCAGTCCCGCTTAGGCGGGCGGAAGCGGTTTACGGAATGCTGATGTCAGACCGATAATTTAGTCCTATTTCTTTTTTCTTTCTCTATCATTTTCACTTCTCTGTTGTTTTGTAGGTTAATTACATCTTCTTGTGTAAGAAGATGGAATCCAGAACTCATCCCTTCATCCCATGGCTAAAGCCATGGGTTTTCAGATGAATTCTTAGATAATTCCAAAATTTTGGGAAATTATAGTATCGGACAATCCTATTTGGGAATATTATTGGTTGTCCGTACTACAAGGTTGAGCGCAGCTCAACCTGTACAGGTGAGACGAAGTTTCACCTTGTATATGTGAAGACATAATCATAATATCACTCTAAATTGTTATGTCTTGCACTATATTCCAATTCCGGAATTCTATTTGTAGAATAAGCGCGTGGCTACGGTTGTATAGAGCACAGTACCCAGTATGACTATGAACACAAGGTCGGAAAATATCGCCGCATCCGGTATGCCGTAAGCCACAGGGAGCTGGGCGAGCACCGCAGCTGCCAGTCCGCGCGGCACCATGGTGCGCATCATGTTCTTCTCCGAGCCTGTTAGGTGCATCTTGTACATGGTTATCTGGGCTGCCACAAGGCGCGCCAGTATAAGGGCGCCGCAAATCGCAAGCCCGTATATCAGGTAGGTCGTGTTGACGCTGACGATTATGCCCAGATAGACGAAGAAAAACGCCCGGATAAAGAAGGACACCTCGTTCTGGAAGGTGCGAAGCAGCTTGGAGAAGCCGAATCGCCTCTTCATGCGGAGCATCGTGGAGAAAGCGCCGCCGTTGCCAAGCACCAAGCCGAAGGCGAGGGCTGCTATGGCTCCGCTTCCCGAGGCTGATTCCACGAAAACATAAAGCAGGAAAAGCACCGCCAAGGTGAGCATATAGTCGAACGGCCTGCCCTTGAGCTTGTCAAGCACGAAAAGCCATATCAGTCCCGCGATCAGTCCGATGACTGCGCCGATGGAGAAAGCGGAAAGAACGCCCTGAACCGGCGAGATTTGCGCGGCGCTGTGAGAGATGAGGTTGAGCATCACGATGGCACCGACAATCACAAGCGGGTCGGTGAGTATGGATTCTAGGGTGACTATCATCTTGGGGCTTTCGCGCATGTGCAGCCTCTTGACTATCGTTATGGCTATCTCGGACGAGGTGCTGCCGACTATGATTCCCAGCAATACAGAGTAGAGGAGGCTCAGCCCTATGAAATAATACGACACGGCGGCAACCGCAGTCACGGAAATCGCTATTCCGACAACGGCAAGCGCGATGCTCCGGGGGAAGGAGCGCAGCATCTTGTAGAAATCCATGTTTATGCCGGCGTCGAACAATATAATGAGCAAAGCCAGCGCGGCGAGAAAGGGGGATATGGACACGAAAAGCGCCCGGTCGACGAGGTTGAACACGGGCCCTATAAGCAGCCCGAATATTATTAGCCAGAAAACATCGGGTATCCGGGTTTTGTCAAAGAACAGGTAGCCGACGTAGCCGACTATTATGGTGATGCCGAACAAAGCCAGAATGCTAAAAGAGTCCAGAACCATGACTTAATTTGGCTCCACTCAGTATATATTATTTTGGTAAAATTTTTAGGAAAGGCGGAAAGAAAATCCGGGCATTGGACATAACTTTTTAAGTTGCCGCGAGAAAACACTTCAGGCTGCCAACGTAGCTCAATCTGGCAGAGCATCTCACAGCCCTTTTCTCGCTTCGCTCCAAAAGCGCTGGCGGAAAAGAACGAGAAATTGTATCTCATCTTTAGAGACGCGCCTTCGGCGCCGTCAGTGATAGAAAGAGATGAGAAGGTTGGGGGTTCGATTCCTCCCGTTGGCTTTCATTTGCAGTAATCACTGTTCTTGCCGGACACTCCGTCAGTTGCCGGCAGGCTCCTTACTATCTGCTCCTGGTCCGCCGGCAGGTAATCAAGCCAGCAGACGGCGTAATACGCCTGGGACATCTCGTCCTTGTGCGCCTCGCGGAAGGCAGGGTTTTGCGCCGCCGCGTTCTCCTTCCTTAAATCATACACGCCCCAGTCGAAGCCGGCGCGATGCTGGATGTCCGTCGCTATCGTCTCGCCAAGTTCGACGAAGACAGGCGGGTCCACAAGAAAAGTGCGCGAATCCCTGAACCCTTTTGTTTCGTTGAAGATTGCATCAAGCTTTTCCGGCACGGCATTGAGATGCCCCAGCCTGTACATTATCCCGCACGGATGCTGGATGTCAAAGGTATAATGAAGTCCGAACTCGTCAGTGAATTTCGCAGCATTCCATATGTAGCCTGCCATTGGCGCCGTCACCTCAACAGGCCCACTCACGTCGTCAGTCCTAAAGCCGCCATGGGGCTTGAAATCGCCTGACCTGACCTGTCCAGGATAAATGATTGACGACACGATGCTGAGGTCGACAGGAGACTGGAAGACAAGCTCGGGACAGTCCGGCGGGTTTCCTCTTGGCACCCATGCTCCGTTTTCCATATTATGCCATATTACAACCTTCGGTTCCTGCGGCTGATTTTCCGGCTGCTGATTGGATTGATTATCTATCTGCTGCGATGGCACCTCCCCTCCGCCGACGCGCAGCATGGAGAGCAGCTGCATAAGCTCTGCAACTTCGTAGCCCTTTTGCGCGAAGCTGTTTATCCTCGATCCAACGTCATCATAATATTCCGGCGAGACGCCCTCGAACTGCACGCTTCTCTCAAGCTCTGCCCGAAGGTTGGCAAAATCTTCCGACAGGCGCGGGCTGCTTTCATTTCTGGATTCGGCAAGCGGCGCAACAGCAGGGGCATCGGACACGCAGCCGGCAACCAGGACAACAGACGCAATCAGAATCAGCGCGCTTCGCATGAACTTATTTTTCAGGTGCTATAAAATATCTTTGTAGTCCCGGTTTTTCCATTTTTATTGCAATGAATGCAGCTAGTTTAATACTACAGCATCTATGCCGTTCATGCTCAGAAAGCGAAGCTTTCTGGCATGCCAAAATTGCTCCGCAATTTTGAGCATATTACGGCATTCTTGCAAAAATACTGCGGGCTTAAGCCAGCAGATATTTATATCTTCCATCCAAGATAGTTTCATGAAAGTGCTAGCAGGACTATTTTTAATAATACTAGCCCTGGGATGCGTGAACAACGTGGCAACGGTAGCTAAAGGAGACAACATAGCCGTCGACTATACTGGAAGGCTGGAAGACGACAGCGTATTCGACACGTCCATAGGGCGGGCGCCGCTCGAGTTCGAGGCGGGCGCCGGCGAGATGATAAAGGGCTTCGACGACGCCGTGATAGGCATGAAGCTGAACGAGGAGAAGAACATAACAATCAGGCCTGAAGAGGCTTACGGCGCTTATGACGTGAATGCTGTGATAGAGGTCACGCTGGCGAGCATACCGAACGGCACGAAAGCGGGCGACACGCTCTACGCAGGCGGCAGGCCGGTGAAGGTTCTTGAAATCAGGAACGAGACAGCCGTAATAGACACGAACCATCCGCTCGCGGGCAAGACGCTGATATTCCAGATAAAAATCGTCGGCATCCAGAAAACAAATTCTACGGGCTAATTTTTATAGCTCTACAAGGAAATAATTCGGATACTACTTCCTTGTGAGCTACAAGGTGAAGCTTTGCTTCACCTGTACAGGAGAATAGAAGATTCTCCTTGTATCTGTGAACCAAGTCATAACATGTCCGAAATTTTTACTTGGTTCACTATAATCACTTTAAATATTTAGTTATACATTAGTTATACTTGTGAACTTATGGAAACTATAGCAAAGCCAAAGAAATGGGGAAATTCAATCGGAGTAATTATCCCAAAAGAAATCATTGAAGAGCAGAATATAACATTAGAAGACGAGCTTGTTCTTCACATCGAAAAAAAGAAGGACAAAGAAAAAAAGAGATTACTAAAGGAAGGATATCTGGAAATGAATGCGGATTCAAAGAAAATAAACAAAGAATGGGAAACAGCTGATGCAGAATGGCCGGACTAAAACGCGGCGATGTTGTTCTCGTCAATCTCGATCCTGTTGTCGGCTCGGAGCAGGGCAGAACGCGGCCCGCTGTTGCAATACAAAACGATACAGGAAACGAAAACAGTCCAATAACAATAATTGCGCCTATAACGACGAAAATATATTCACGACAATTTCCTACTAACGTGGAAATCGACAAAACAAACTCCCCATTGAAAGAAAAGTCGACAATTCTCCTAAACCAGATACGTGCAATAGACAAGTCAAGAATAATAAAAAATTACGGAAAAATCTCAATCAAAAAAATGAAGGAAGTGGACGAAGCCATAATGGTAAGTCTTGGATTGGATTAAAATGATATTATTCAAGATCACAACCCTGACATAAATCTTTTCCAAGCCTTGTATTCATGCAGCTCCAATGTTACCTGTCCCCTGCCTGCATGGAACCTTTTCTTGGGAAAATGAATATCGCAGCTTATTCGCGGCACGTTTACCTGGTTCATGAACATATCCTCTGCTGTTTTCTGCAGGCCTGGAATGTCGCCGATTGCGCGCCGCATCGAATCCTCTATCTGTTCCCTGGTCATGAAAGGCATCCTGTAATCTCTGGCATTAACTTCAATTGTGTCATAGCCCCTCAGGTACTGAAAAAAATCCCTCAGCCTGGCTTCTGCGTGGCTCAGGAAATCTCCCGCCCTATGCGACATTATGTGAGGATGTACGCTACAATGGCTTACCGTCCGCAATGGGAAGTGGGAGGCGGCGGCGATGTGTGTGATGAGTTGAATCAGCCTGTATACGACGAAGATTCCAAACGCCTTGTTTCAGTCGATACCGGCAAGGTGCTGGAACCGCGAATAAAGAACTCTCCTGTCATTGGGGCTGTGCGTGCGCATGTCGTAATCCGAATTGACAGGGTCCGGTCCAATATGCTCCATGAACTTATTCAGAAGAGCTTGGAGCGCCGGCTCTCTTTTTCCGCCTATATAGAATCTTTCGAGAAACTCTGACGCTATCGTCCTGGCGATATCCGCCACGGCATTGTAGTCCCACAGGTCGCCTTCGACTGGAACCGTAACATAATCAGGCATCTGGCATCGATTATACAATACTGAAAAAAGATTAAAACTCACTTACTTGTTTAGCTATAAGCTTTTCTCACAAATTACATTCATGATAACAAAGGAACAGGTAATAGAAGCGCTAAAGCAGTGCAATGATCCCGAACTGGAGATGAACGTCTGGTTCCTCGGGCTGATTTACGACATAAACGTGGAAGGCGACAACGTCAGGATAAAGATGACTTTTACCACCCCGTTCTGCCCTTACGGCCCGTCGCTGCTCGACATGATAAAGACAAAGGTGAAGGAAGCGGGCGCGACGGACGTGGAGATAGAAGTCGTGTTCGAGTCGAAGTGGGAGCCCAGCGAGGACGTGCGACTCGCGCTGGGAGTATAACTTATATACTTTTACTGCAAGTCTAATTCGATGAGAAATTACACGGCAAGAATATGGCTCAGTAGGGACACGGCACGTCATATTGTCGAGGTTCCTGTAGAATCATATGCGCATGATTCACGACGCTATCCAAACGGATACCCGTATCGCGAAGCAAGGAAGCGTGCCACAAGAATGGCAAAAAGAATTTCACTGAAAACAGAATCCGACGGCTACATGATACAGGTTTTCATGAAAAACGAGGAGAAAAATATCCATCATGAATGGTCGCCCGGAGACTGGTACGTGCTTGAAAACGGCAACTGGCATGCAGTTAGGTGAAGACAATGTTTAAGCAAGGCGACAAAGCCCCAAGCTTTTCTTTGAAAGACGGCAACGGAAATATTGTCCGTCTCTCTGATTTCAAAAAAGTTCTCCTTTATTTCTACCCGCGCGACGACACGCCCGGGTGCACCAGCGAGGCGTGCAACCTGCGCGATAACTTCCCAAAGCTAAAAGGCATAACTGTGATTGGCGTAAGCATGGACACTTCCGAGAGCCACAAAAAATTCGCGGAAAAATACAGCCTCCCCTTCCCGCTACTTGCCGACACGACAGGCGATGTGTGCAGAAAATACGGCGTCTACGTGCAGAAGAACATGTACGGGAAAAAATACTGGGGAATAAAAAGAACAAGCTTTCTGATAGAAAACGGAAAAATCACGCACGTCTTTGACAAAGTCGATGTCAACAACCACGCGCAGCAGGTATTGAAAGAAGCGTAATTATTTCGCGTTTGCAGCGCATGCAACTGCCTCGTTCGCCAAACGCATTCTTCCGCCGGTTATTTGCGATTCACCCGGGTTCTCGTTGCCGAAGAAAACTTCCCTGTCCATCGCCAGGACATCGCCAACGTTGTCCCCTACTTTCTGCCCAAGAACTGTCAAGACTCCGCGAGGCGCGGCATAAGTGAATGCCTCAGACTGAGAAGGCGCCTTGTAAGTCGGGTGTTCCTGTGCAATATGAAACATGAGAGTATTATCGTCGCGTCTCTCAACCATCACATAACCGTTGAAAGCGTTTCCCTTGAGATCTGTCATGCGCGAGTTACAATATCTTTTTTCACCCTGCTTTATGGAAACAGAAGAAATGTCCTGGGTGAAAAGGCTGGCGCCCAGCGCAAGAGAAGCAATGATGCCTCTTACAACGTATTGCATGACAATGGATTGCAAATGAATTTATTTAACCCTGATAAGAAATCACGCGGGAATCACGGGCACGATGCAAATATATCGCATCGAATTTTCCTTTATAAAACTAATCCGACAACTAATTATCCATGGTGACTGAAGCCGACTGCATCTTCTGCAAGATAGTGAGAGGGGAGATACCTTCCAAGAAAGTCTATGAGGACAAAGACACGCTTGCTTTTCTCGATATCAACCCCGCGAATCCGGGGCACACGCTCGTGGTGCCGAAGAAGCACAGCGAGGACATTACAAAATCTGACGAGGAAGACATAGCGAAGGTCATGCGAGTAGTCAAAAACATCACTACAAATCTCAAGGAAAAGATGAACGCCATAGGCGTGAACGTCATGCAGAACAACGGCAAGCCCGCCGGGCAGATTGTCGCTCACACGCACTTCCATGTAATCCCGAGATATCCCAACGACGTCGTTGTCATCAGCTACCAGCGCGTGCAGCTTTCGGACGAACAGTTAGAGGAAATAAGAAAAAAACTGTCGGAAGAAAAAAAACGCAGCTTTGATTTCGACTTTTGATTTTCTAGATAAGCAATATCATCAAGTACAGGTCAAAAAGAAAATCAACCACGACGAGGACCGTTATTAAAATCCTGAGGATTCCTTCCTTCTTCCAGAGAAATTCGGGCCCCATGCCGTATATTGCGAAGAGAATCAGCGGCAGGAAAAACAGAAACGATATAATGTAAAAATCAGAGTAGGCTCCGGCGAACCCCATGGATGGCAGGATAAAATAAGCGAGCCCCACGACAAGCACGATAGCGTAGAGAACCATAACGGCAAGGAAATAATTCGGATATTTCTCGTGGTCCATGAAGATATTTGGGCTGACTGTATAAAAAAGAATCCGGGCAGTCAAAGCTTATATTGCAGGCTCTACAATTCTAACCAATGGAAAAGAAATTCCTGATAGTCGCGCTGGTGCTGGCATTGTTCATACTTCTCGGCGTCGGCTCCGTGCTCTCCGAACAGTGCATAGACGTTGCCGGATGCAAATCATGCTGGAAGACCGCCCCCGCCGTGGTGCAATCCGAACTTTGCGGTGAAAATTCCACCTGCTTAGCCCAGCCGCAGGACATGCAGAACAACGCGATAGTCGACTCGATAGTCTGCGCGTGCAGCAAGGCAAAATCAACAGACTACTCCGACGCGGAAATGAACGGCAAAATAAAAGACATAGTGGGCCAGTACACGCGATACGACATAACAACGCAGGAAATCTGCGAACAACCGGGGCTGTTCCTCATCAAGAGAAGCTACACGTAATACGCGCCGTATTTCATGTTTCACGCTATTTATAGTGAACCCACAATGCATGTCCGAATTCTTTTGTGGGTTCACAGATACAGGGAGAACCAGAGGTTCTCCCGTACAGGTGAAGCTTCGCTTCACCTTGTAGTTCCCAAGGAAATAATATATCAATTGTTTCCTTGGAGAACTATAAGCAAAAATTCTTCCGGCAACGATTAATCTTTTCCCGTTCATAATAATGATATAAGTTTTTTCTTTTCCAGGCTGCATTGATGCGCAGGGGTGATCGTATGGAGCCGGAAAGATTCAGCGAGCTTGTCAGGACATTGAGGCTGATGAAATCTACATATCCGGAATTCATGCCGTTCAGCTTCGCCGATTTCCCAGACCTGACATCTCAGCAGAAGACATCTATAGAAAACGAGTTTGGAAAAAGAAAAATATGGATGGAAAACTCCCTCTTTTACAACTACCAATCAGAGCAGGATTCGGACTTTTAGCCCTGAAAACATTTTTTCGGGACTAGCCGAGACATGTTAATAGTGAACCAAGTAAAGAATCTGGATATGATAACTTGGTTCACTATATGTGACCAACTTGTGTAATATCCCAAATATTAAGTTGGTCGGCTATAACAAAAAATTTCCGTTCTACTGCATTTTCCGTATTAATAAACTTATCTGTAGCGACGGAAAGAAATCCGTTACATGAATTTCTTGCGTATTCTAACCTACTTCTGTAGTTTATTATGGCAAAGTAGTGTAAATTGTTCCTCTCAGACAGTGATAACGAAATATCTTTTTTCGTAACAGAATGCTTATATACCGGGAAAAATATCAAATCAAACACGAAATCAGTTTCCCATGTTTTTGGAAAATAGATTTTGTAAAATATACTTTCAGAATGAAATATAGAATGGAGGAATTGACATGAACATAAACGACGAGGTGGCAAACTTCCAAGTGGAGCAGGCCAGAATCATGGTTGTCGGTTGTGGAGGCGGAGGATGCAACACCGTTAACAGGCTCACTGAACTGGGCGTGCAGGGTGCCGGAACCATCGCAGCTAATACTGATGCCAAGCACCTGGCTGTAACAAAAGCTACAAAGAGAATCCTTCTTGGAAGGGAACTGACACGAGGAATGGGAGCAGGGGGTTTCCCGGAAGTCGGCAAAAAGGCTGCTGAAGAGTCAAAAAACGACATAAGAGAGTCTCTTCAGGGCTGTGATTTGCTGTTTCTGACATGCGGACTCGGAGGCGGAACCGGCACAGGATCTGCGCCGGTTGTTGCATATCTTGCCAAAGAAATGGGGGCAATCGTGATAGCGGCTGTCACACTACCTTTCAAAATCGAAGGCGCAAGGATAAACAAGGCAGAAGAAGGACTTGCGAAATTGAGAGAGGTCTGCGACACTGTAATCGTGATAGAGAACCAGAAGCTCGTAGAGCTGGCAGGCAACAAGCCGCTGAAAGAGGCCTTTGGCATCGCTGACGGACTGATCGCCACGATGATAAAGGGCATAACAGAAACGATTTCACAACCGTCTCTGGTGAACCTGGACTACGCTGACGTAAGGACCATTATGCGAGCTGGCGGAGTAGCAACTATCGGCGTGGGTGAGAGCGACTCACAGAACCGCGCACGAGAGGCTATAACGAAGGCACTATCGCACCCGCTACTCGACGTTGACTATTCCGGAGCGACGGGCGCACTTATCCAAGTGATAGGCGGCGACGATATGAAGCTGGAAGAAATCAGCACGATAGGCGAAACGGTCTCTCAGCATATGGACCCGGACGCTCTTGTAATGTGGGGCGCAAGGATACTGCCTGAATTCACAGGCAAGATACAGGTTATAACCATTATAACCGGCGTAAAGTCGCCATACATCCTTGGCAAAACAGCAGCAAGGGCCGCAGCAAAGAGCAAAGCTGCAAATGATCTTGGCATCGAGGTTATCCTCTAAGCAAGGTCGTATTGAAAGTCTGCCTAGCGAACTCGGGGCAGGCTCTCATAGTAACGGGAAAGAGCACGGCTTTTTCCCTTATCGTTACCCAGGTTCGACGGTCAGGGCCAAGAGTCCAGATCGCATCGGCCAGTAACACGTATTCCATACGGAATACATCATACTGGAAAACCAGTCGGTTTTTCAGATGTGATATCGTCCGCACTAGCGGTATCACGCAGGAAGGAAAAGCAACACCCCGATGCTGCGTATCCTCCTGATTGTTAAACGGAAGCCAACCTCGGTTGCCACTTCCCTTAACCGGGAAAACAGGCTCATGCCGGTTTTCTTGCAGCAGTATTGGCGAGCGGCTGAACAAGCTAATCGCCATACTCTTATAGTTCCAGAAAGATGCTTTGCATCTTTTATCTTGAATGCGCCATGAAACTGCCGCCTTCATGTGGCATGTATTAAAGGCGCATTCGGGATGTCATGCTCCACATGAAACCCCCGGCTTCAGTCGGGAATATTAGGAGCATATCATAGTCACGGCAAACGGCCAGTAAAATGGTCCACCTTGCCTGGCACGGCAATCGGCTATGGAATGACGCTTTGCGTCGTTCGCTTTCGATTGCACAAAGGTAAGAGCGAAAGTTCGACCGCGCCAATCAAAGCGCGATACACGATTTCGCCTTACTTATTATAGTTCTGCGGAAGGCGTGATCCTTCCGAGAATTAAGGAAGGATGCAGAGGAGGGGACACAAATAGTGTCAACATCTTTGCATCTTTCATAGTTAGCGAAGAGCGAAGCTCTTCGGGAACTCCGAAAGGTGAACAGGATGTTCACCTTTCATAGTTATTTGCCAGCGAAATCTCTTTCGTTTGGGAAGAGGTTCGGGAGAGTAATTCAAAGGGAAATCAGAGGCATAGACGTCCGACGCACAAAACGTCCCCATCCCATGCCGAAGCTTTTCCGGAGAGTACATTTGTAGGCTTTTCCGGACGGGCAATAACCGGGCGAACATAGCAAGGGAGACGTAGACAGGGCAGGCAAAATTCAGCATACATGGATGAAGGCAAACGGGCGGGCGAGGTTCCGTTCGTTTTACCCGTAAATCCAATAAATGGAATTCTGCTTGCAGAGCTGCACGACGCAAAGATTCCGACGGCTAATACCGTATCTTTGCGTCAGTCGGATTTGTCGAAACCTCCATCTGTTATCACAGCCCGAATGGATTGGAGGGCGGATAGTAATCTGGCCATAAAACAGTGAGCCGGAGGATCGTAAGCGTCAGAGGCGTTATCGGATTATCTGCCTGCCCAATTTCCTAGTGATGCTGCCGTTTAAAGCGGCGGTTTTTCACGAATCGCTGGTCTGAGACCAAAGGCACAATGCGATGCCATAAAATTCAGCGGTTCTCATCTGCAAGCCGAACGGTTTGCATATCTCTGGAATGGGCCAAAAAAGCTCATCCGGAGGTTTGTCCGAAGGACGCGCGAGAGCGCGTCAGTCATTGACGGTGCAAAGGCGCACCTCATATTCAAGAAGGTTTTCAAAATGAAGCAGAAAGAATTCAAAGAAGCTTCTTTTGAAAACTTCCGTGAGAGGTTTTCAAAATGAGGCTGGTAAAGGTAAAGAAGAAGCAGGAAGAGAAGACGTTCGGCAACATGAAGCTAGTGTTCACGCTGCTCAACGTCTGTGAAACCACCCAGGAAGAGGGCGCAACCACGCTGGACATATACCAGATATACAACGTGACGGAAGTCTGGAACATGGAAGAGGTCCAGAATATCATGGAACAGCGGGCTTGATTCGTAAAGAACCGCTGACTAAAGTCAGCGACATTTTTCATATTTCCTAGCCGCTGTATGATTGCAGCGGTTCTTGGCGTCTCGGATTCCACATAATACCACCGCATAAATGCAGTGGAATCCGCAGACTTGAAAATTTTTCCGAAACGGCATACTGATTATAGTATCGGACAATACTATTTAGATATATTATTCATTGTCCGTACTATCTGTGAAGACATAACCATGATATCACTCTAAATTGTTATGTCTTGCACTATAATAGATTTTCCATATATTCTACCGGTCTGGTGATGCAAATGACCGGACTAAGGAATCTCATAAGGCTGGAATACGAGGATGTCCACTACACGGAAAAAGACATCTTGAAAATCCTGAAAGAACGGAGAAAATCCGGGCGCTGAGTCAAAACATTCAAAGTGTATTTATCGCAATGAATGCAATTCTTGCGGGAAATACTGCGGTCTAAAGGCCGCAGATATTTAAAATCTGCTTCTCTACTCATAGCATGAAGTTCAGAGCATTCGGCTCCACCGGCGTGAAAGTATCTGAGATAGGCATGGGATGCTGGGCAATCGGAGGCAACGCGTTCGGCAATTCCTACGGCACCGCGGACGACTCGGAAAGTGTGAAAGCCGTCAGGAAAGCTGTCGACCTCGGATGCAACTTCTTCGACACCGCCGACGTTTACGGCCACGGGCACAGCGAGGAGCTGCTTGGCATAGCGCTCCAGAAGATACGGAAGAGCGTATTGATAGCCACCAAAGTCGGCGGCTCCTACATCTATGGAGACGACTGGGGGAACATGAATTTCACCCCGGAATACGTCCGCTTCGCACTGGAACAGTCACTCCTCCGCCTGAAAACCGACTACATAGACGTCTACCAGCTCCACAACCCGACGCTGCAGATGATAAAGGAAGGCGAGGTGTTCAAGCCCCTGAGGGAACTGCAGAAAGAGGGCAAAATCCGCCATGCCGGCGTGTCCGTCTTCACGCTTGACGAAGGCTTGGCGGCATTGGACCACGCCGACAGCATACAGTGCGTCTTCAACATAATCGATCCGCGCAATTATGAGATGATGGAAACGGCAAAACGGAGGGGCATCGCAATAATCGTGCGCGAGCCGCTGGCAAACGGGCTGCTTACCGGCAAATATACAGCCAGCAGCGTGTTCGAGAAGGGTGACATACGCAACAATACGCCGCCGCAATACATGGAGGGCGTCACCGAGCTTGCCGACGAGATGGAGAAGCGGTTCCCGTGGGCAACGCCAGCGCAAATCGCCCTGAAGTACATACTCAGCTTCGACTGCGTGTCGACGGTCATCCCGGGAGCGAAGACGCCGGAACAGGCGGCGGAAAACATGGTGGCGTCGGATATAAGGGCTCTCACCAAGGAAGATATGGCCGTATTTGGAAGTTAATGTCACTTTATAGTAGTAAAAACTTTATATACACTCCTCGACAAGATAACATAATGAATTACATCAGCAAAATCGCAAGACACGCCGCCGCACTTGGAATAACTGCCATGCTTGCCGGAGCTCCGGTTGCTTCAGGTAAACATGCGTACGAAAACCCGTCATACGGAAACCGGGTTGAATATGGGGCGCAAAAATCGCAAGCCAAGCCCCCAAAAAGACCTGCGCAAAAGAAAGCTGCTCCAAAAATTCTCACGCTCGAGCAGAAAATCGAGTTATACTTCAAAAGCCTGAAGACAGGCGGATATCTCAACCCGACTGACAGCCTTTTTGTTACCGTACATGACACAGATACGGGAAGACGCCACGCCAGCATAAATGAAGACAGGGAGATAATGGCTGCATCGACAATAAAGGATTTTGTCATGCTAGCCTACTATGACCAGGTACAGCGCGGCGGAATAAAGAACACGAAAAAGGATGAACGCCTTCTTAGGACAATGATACAGCGCAGCAGCAATGGCGCAACGAACCAGATAATAAACAGGGTCGGAGGCCCGGCAGCGGTGGAAGCCGTGCTTGGCGCAAGATACCCGTTTTTTGACGAAACTGACGTCCGCGAATACATACCGAACGGAGGAAGGACATACAGGAACAAGACCTCCACCCATGATTTGAACATATTCTACAACCAGCTTTGGCACAACAGATTCCCAATCCGGCGCGACCTTCATGAAAAAATGAAAGGTCATCTTGCGGCGCCGAAGACCGACAGGCTGTATGACAGGACGTGCATACCTGAAGGAATGAAAGTGTGGAACAAGACAGGAACGGTATACGGTCAGGTATCGGACAGCGGAATACTCCAGTTTAAGGACGACAAAGGACAGTATCACCGCTATATAGTCTCGGTAGCAATCGAAGACCGGACAAAAACCGATACTGACAACAGGGACGAATCTTACAGGAAATGGGTAAAGGAAAGGGCCGAAGTCATTAGAAGCATCTCCGAAGGCGTATACGACTTCATGGCCACCATGTACAACGGCGGCTACATGTGCGAGCAGCACAAGGGCCGACACCTGGGCAGCCTGCAATGATATGGGGATGCGAAGTTTCAATGAACCTGCGGATAAATATCTGCAAAAGCAGTTGATTATATGCTGTTGCGCATTATGATACTGACTCTCTTTGCATCCCTGACGGTTTCAGGCTGCGTGAGCCAGCAGGAAATAAAGCTCGGCATGCGCTGCGAGGAGCAGGGGATAACCGACGCATGCACGGCAGCCTGCCTGGGCAACTACACGGCGGAGCTGGACGCGTGGCGATGCTCGGCAGCCGGACAGCCGGTGTGCGTATGCAAAGCGTACAAGGAATCGGGGCAGTTCATTGGTTAAAGTATTTTTCTAATGTAGGGTTCTGTATGATAGGAGAAGCTCTCTATGTAATCTGCAAGGCATATTTCACGATTGCCGGGCTTTATTTCATCTACTCATGGTATGTCAATGATATGGACACATTCGCCTGGGTCACGGGCTTCATGGCAATCCTTTTCATGATAACGAACATAAAATGGTACTTCTTCAAGCGGTGAGCTGATGGTGTTCGAGAAAAACCTTCCCAGAAGATGCGATGTCTGCAACGGTGAGATAGAAGAGCACGAAGCCCATAAAATGGCGCACCCGATGGTTCGTCTCACGCGGACCGGAAAAATACTGCCTGCCATAGTATTGGCGGCAATATTCATCCTCATATTCGCGTACACGCTTTCTTACGCCGGGGTAGAATTTCCTTCGGGACTCTATTCAGAACCTATCAATCTTTTCCAGTGATATCAATTACCTTGTTCCTTGATTTTCGCCCCTTCACTATCGTTACAGAAGATTTCCTGACGCCGAAATGCGCAGCAAGAACAGCAAGCAGCTCGGAATTTGCCTTCCCGTTCACGGCAGGAGCAGCCAGCCGCACTTTCAATACTTCGCCTTCCTTTGCTATCTCCGTTTTTCTTGCGTTCGGAGTTACCCTGATGTTTAATAGCATTATCATATATGTCGGGACAGAATAAATTGCTTTCCCGGTTTCACAGGGGCACGCCTAAGCATATTTCTCTGTTTTGAATGAATCTAAGAACCAGGCTACTTCTTGACGTTCTTGACCTTCATTGTCCTGACGTTCATGACCTTGCCGCATTTATTGCATTTGGCGAGGATGCTCTTTCCTTTCTTACCTCTTATCTTGAAGTGTTTTCCTTTGCACCCGGTACAGGCGAGCTCCCAGTCGTATTCGTATTTTTTGGTTACCATATACAATATATTGACTTGTGTCTTCTTAACGGTAATGTTGCGTAACCATTACGTGAAGATTTTCATCTTAGATGAAGAAATAAAGTGTCTAGTGTGGGCTGGAACAAAAAGGTGCATGCCGGGAACTAATGTATTTATAGTGAACCCAGAAAAGAATTCGGACATGAATTCTGGGTTCACAGATAGTTCCCAAGGAAGTAATACAAGCAAGAGCAAGCTCTTGCTGTACAGAAAGAACTATGTTCTTTCTTGTATCCAGATTGTTTCCTTGGAGAACTATAATCTAAAAGAAGTCCTCTTCTTAAGTTTATAGATGACTTTCTAGTGGTAAATATGAACAATAATGAGGGTTCGAGTGGTGTAGGACTGGCTTTAACGGGTGCGGAGCAAAGAAATTACGACATAAGGAAAGTAATAGCCGAACTACACCCGGTTTCTTTTTTCGAGCTACAACCTGAAGATATGATTTGGAGATATGAGGATTTTTATCCTCTCGGAGACAAAAAATTCAATGTTCATGCACCAACAAAAGGCATTGACATATCTTCTCCCGATTACGACCACCGAAGAAAAAGCATCGACTACACTATCGGGGCAATGAATCTCGCAAACTATGTGAATGCCGGCTTTTTTGTTTTGCACCCAGTCCATCAGGAAGGCTATTTTGACCCGAGTGAAAGGCGTCGTAGAAGGGATATATTTCTCGGATCTTTTTCCGAGATTGCCGCATATAGAAGAGAAAATTCACACACATACACACTGTGCCTTGAAAACGTTGAACCCATGAAATATCCTGCGACACTGGAAGAGCTTGAAGAGGCTGCGGAATTATGCGGTGATACAGACATGCTTTTGGACATACCACATATATGGAATACACAGAGGGTACTGCAAAACCAGTCCGACGTTCTTGGAAACGTTCCGGGTCTGGAAGAAATAAGGTCTCAAGATTTAGTGCGTTATATTAGAGCATTTTTGGCAAAACAGTCTGATAGGGTGCCCTACTACCACGTTGCGAATTTCGGTGATAGTCCCGTAAGGACGCACGATCCACTGAATAGAAATAGTTTAAACCCCTTGCTTAGAGATGTTTTGAGGTCAATTCCAAGAAAGCCTATAATGCTTGAAATATACCGGCAATCGACATCAGTGATGCTGGAATCAGTAAAAACAATAGAGGGTGTTTTTGAGTGATAAATATCAGTTACTACAGGCAAAACCCAATAATGAGAAGGTTACTAGAATATTTAGACGGTGCGCTCTTTCAGATAGGTGTTTCACCATATCCGAATGCTTATCGCCATCACAGAAGAATTGGTCATATAACAGAAGGAGTGGAAGAAGGTCTTGACATTCACCGGAGCATTCTTGATGAAAAAAAACTTTTGTTTGTGGTTGATATAGAATATGGAAATAGGGATTTTCCCGGTCACGCTTTTCATATGCCGTATGAAGTATTTGAAAAACTTGAGCCCTCAAGATTGGCAATAAAAGATATTATGGATGAGCACTCAATACCCTATGTTGAACTTATGACGGGTCAGGGCTATAATTTTGTTTCCAGTGTTAACCGAAAATCGCCGTCCTATAAAGCACTCTTGAGTTTAGGTGTAAAACTAAGGGCGGTCCCATGGACAGCGTTTGGTGAGATGAGCAGAAAAGAGAAACGCTTTGGAAATCATCCAATTATAGCCGATAGTATAGCCTATGCGGCTCTTGGAAGGATACAGCAGTATATGGTAGATTACATACGCGGAAAAACAGGTACACTGCCCCTCAGAAGCTCTGATATCTTTGACGGTAATGAAATAGTAATATTCGATACATCACAATTTGGACATCATATAGTGAGAAGATCAAAAAGATGCGCATTTTCTCTTTACCAGAAAGCCCCTACAGATCCAAAATATAACTACCACGGACCCCCCCTTGTTACCATACCATCAAAAGGTCTGGCAATAGCTCAGAGAATAGAAACACGAAGTGATGAAAGGGACAACTACAAGCTTGCAGTAAACCTGTCCCGTGACACTTCAGTAGAAATACCCGAGGCGGATTTGGCAAGTCTTATGACATCCTATTTTGTTTCACCCGCGTATCAGAGAGATATTGAACATGCGCAGCAGCTTGGAACCAGATTTCCCGATACGGATGTAACAATGTATGTCGAAAAGTTAAGGGAGGTATGCCCCGGAGCAGATGATGCTACACTTTTCTGGGATATACCCTATCCAAATTGGGATGCAGTAAACGCAGCACAACTCAGCGAAACATCCCGCTTCACAATTTCCCATCCCAATGATCAGATGTTAAAACCCAAAAGCCTGCGCTGTTTTATTCAGGATATGAAAGTAAATGGCTTTGATGACAGACATGTGATGTCTGTCATAGCGGAAATCTACAGGCAGAATCATGGCTGGAACAGTGACATTACAAAAAATGATCCCATGTTAATGGCAGACTATTGGGTAAGAACCCTGAAAGATCAGCACCACAATTTGGATTAAAGTGCCGAGGGTGGAGTTAAGTAAAAAGTTAGATGCCAAAAAAAATTTATTTTCTTACACGGGGCGAGAAAGGCGATACAGGTCTTACTGATATATCACTTAATTTAGGAATCTCATGCAGTGGGTCTATTTGTTCATTAAGAAAAGGGTATGTTAGATTTATTCTTAAAGAATGACCTAACTCAAAATGTAAATGAGTAGCTAAAGATATATCTGGCATATAAGCTGATGTATCAAATAACGTGGCGATAATCTGACCTTTTCTTACCGTATCTTCTATGTTCACACAGGGAACTACGTGCATATAACCCGATGTCATGCCATGCTCAGGATGTTGAACAGCAATATACAATTCGTAATCTGAAAATGGATAAGATACGGGTTTTTTGTGAATTAGCTTTACTTTACCATCGGCTATTGCTCTAACAGGAGTGGCCGGACTTAATCGAAAATGCTCCTTTCCTCTGGTATTCAGATAAGAAATAAAATCATGACCTAAATGACTATCATCAATTCTTCCATCGTTATGATAACGCCTAAATCCACCATACATCACCCACTTTGAAAAATCTTTAATGTCTTTTGGCGAAATGGGTTGCGCAATATTCAAATTCGACATTGTCATATAGTTTATAATTAATTCGTAAATATATAAAGCTTTCACTACTTAAAAGTAACATTTATGCCGAGGGTGGGGATCGAACCCACGACCTCCCGATTTCTTACTTCAATGCGCCGCGCGCACGCGCGGCGCTCAGAACTCATTACCGAAGGTATGAGTCGGGTGCTCTACCACTGAGCCACCTCGGCAGTTCAATGTATTTTTCAGTTTTCCATTTTTAAATCCCGCAAAATTATCAATTTGGTAGTTTGAAATGTCACTAGATAGTAATAAATATACCTTATCTTTATATACCGTCCCGGGCATAATAGTATAATGAGGCGTCTTATCACGCTTGAGATCCCGTCCGTAACAGAATACATAGACATAGTTGATGCAGCCGCGCAGCATATAGGCAAGATATACGGAAGGTTTGACGATGACGGTTTATTTTTTCTTAGCGTATCCACCCGCGAGCTCGTTGCCAATGCAATAAAACACGGAAACAACTGGGATGCCGCCAAATCTGTCAGGACTGATTTTTACCTGGACGGTTCTTCGTTGAAAATTTCCGTCACCGACCGGAGCCCCAAAAGATTTGACCCCGGAAGTATGTACAGGGCGGAAGGAGATGAAGCTCTTTCAAATCACGGACGCGGATACATGATAATTGAACAAGTCATGGACGGCATAGAATACGAATGGCTGGATCCCGGAAATAGGATTACAATAAGAAAGGACATACAGCCTGCGGCTTCATTTTCTGCCGATGAGAGCGACCTGCGCGAGCAGCGCCTCTAGCTGAACCTGCGGGTTGCTGCCTTCCGTCATCCTGAACTCATACTCCCCGACGCGCTCCATCATCTCAAGCTTCTGGCGGTCGGAAACATCAAGGTCGAAAAGCTGCCCGTGAATCTCCTTTATCAAATCTTCTCCGGCTAAGCCTCGCTCGTTGAGCAGCGAAATCAGCTGCCCCCTTGCTTCCTTGAATTTTCCCGCTATAGCTGTTTCCATCATTCTCTTCACAGCGGCAGGGTCGGCGCGGTTGGTAACGGTATATACGACGTCTTCCGTGATGCTCTTGCTGCCGGACGCTGTTTGCAGCACGTTCGTGGCTTTCCTCATGTCGCCTTCCGCCATCTTTATGATGGCTTTGTAGGCGCCGTCGTCTACGCTGAGCTTTTCGGCGGCGGCAATGTGCTTCAGGTAGTTTATCATGTCGTGTTCGCGAAGCGATGAGAAGCGAAAAACGGCGGTCCTTGACTGGATCGGAGGAATGATTTTGCCGGAATAATTGCAAGCCAAAATAAAACGGCAGATGTGAGAATAATTCTCCATGGTGCGGCGCAGCGCGTGCTGGGCGTCCTTGGTCAGCGCGTCAGCTTCATCCAAATACACTATCCTGAACGTGCCGATGTCTATCGAAGGCTGCCGGGCGAATTCCTTCACCTTCTCGCGGATGACGTCTATGCCCCTTTCATCCGATGCGTTCAGCTCCAGGAACTTTCCCTTTACCTTGTCGCCGTAAAGTTCGTAGGCAACGCAAAGCGCCGTGGTTGTCTTCCCGCAACCGGCAGGCCCCGCGAACAGGCAGTGCGGAAGGTTGCGCGCCTCTATGAAAGAAATAAGCTGCTTTGTAATATTATCCTGCCCAATGACGTCCTTCAGCCTCTTGGGGCGGTATTTCTCTGTCCAAATTTCTTCAATCGGCATTGTGAAGGTATGAATGGAAAACTCTTAAACACAATTGACCAGTCAAAGTGAAAAATATGCGAATATTCATAATCTAACATCATATGCGCCCCAGATTTGTGGGTGCGTATCATTAGAGTCAGGTGGCAATGTTATATCTGACATCTTTCCTCTGCCAGAAATGTTTCTTGTAATGATGTCATGTATTTTATCTTCTCCCCAATTAACGCCTTCTTCATCTCTGGGAGCCGAAGTTAAAACTATGTAATCACTCTTGCCTGTTCGTGGTTCTAATTCGTCAATTAATGAACCGCTATAGCATGCGAGCAAAACAACAACTTTTTTACCCCGTATTTTATCAAGCCTATTAAGCAAGTCTTCGTATCTCATGGATTTATTGCCGTCAATTGAAAAACTTCCAGCTTCTCCATGCGATGTTATATAAACAAATGTCAAAGTTCCGTCTGTTGACGAGTCAGAAATTTTCTTCAATGTTCTCTTAAGCTTTCTGCACATCTGAGTTTTTTGCAAAATTCTTGTTGCAGAGTTGTAAGGACTTCTACCACTGCTTCTATGAATATCCATTTCATATTGATACACTTTTGGCAAATAGAGATTTGACATGGCTCTCCACTGGTTAGGGCCTTGAGAGAATCTCCCTTGCAATAAAGCCTCTACTTCGTACACTCTCCTATTACCTCTTGACGGATCTGGGTGTGTATACGGCGGATTAAAAAGTTCCACACGATCATAATTATTGAGTAAAACAGCGTGCCTGCTAACAGGCTTGAATTCTGGGAGTCCGCTGTCCAGTTGGAGTCTTCTTGACATAGAAAAAATCTATTAATAAAGTATATAAAGAACTTCCATTAAGTAGCAACAAAATTAAACGCCGTAATGTTTGCGCAACAGGAAAAGCAGCTCAGGGTGGAACTTCTCGCCGCTGCTTATCATCCGCTTTATAGAATTCAGAGAAAAGAATTCAACCTTTTCAACACCGTCTCCCGCGGCAATGTCGCCGTCGAATTCCGCCGTGAATGTTGCGAGGAACTTCTTTATTGTTCCGGATTCAGAAGCGTGCGTGTAAACGTCCTTCCATACGAATTTTACGGGCAACTTCTTTCCTGTTTCTTCTTCAAGCTCGCGCACCGCCGCTTCCTCGTATGTCTCACCCGCCCTTACATGGCCGCCGGCCGTGGTACACCAGTGGAACGGACAAAAACTCACCCTGGAGCGCAGCTGCAGCGCCATGTCGCCTTTTGCGTTGAAGACGATGACGTGCGATATCCTGTGGGTGAGCATCTTCCCATACACATCATCCCTGGATGCAGTCCCTACGACTTCGTCATTGTCGTCAACTATGTCCATCAGTTCCATGCTCCATCTAAAGCATTCAGATATTTAATATTCAGAAACCGTAATTTCATGATGAAAGCAATTATCCTGGCAGTGGCATTTGCCCTGCTGATTGTTTCATCTGCGAACGCCCAGGTGAACGTCAAGACAATAGAAAGCGTGAGCCTTGAAATCTTCCAGACCGGCACGCTTGCTATAAGCGGGAACGTGCTGAGCGCGAACCTTTCCTATTATGTTCCACAGGAAGGCCTCAGGAGCGTAGAGGTGCAGGCAGACGGCGACATGACGTGGAGGTACATAACCGACGCGTTCAACAACAAGCTGGTGCTGCTCGAATGGAAGAAGCCTTCTGGCGTCATCAATTACCGGATCAAGCTTGTCGTCGAGAACCGGGCGAAGCACACCGCAACCGACAAACCCGTTGGCACAAACGATTTTTACCTGAAGGAAACAGAATACATCACGATAAACGACGAGATACGGCAGTTCGCCTTTCCATTCGAGAAATCCATGAAACGGGCTGCGGAACTCACAAAATTCGTCTATGATTATGTAGATTACGATCTCAGTTACGTGGGGCGCAATGTGCCGAGCGACCGCGTGCTCGCCGAGAGGAAAGGCGTTTGTGTGGAGCACGCTAACCTCCTGACAGCTCTGCTTCGGGCGAATTCAATTCCGACAAGATATGTGGTAGGCTATGCATACTCATCGGTGCAGAACAAATTCATCGGGCACACTTGGGTTGAAGTTCTTGCCGGGGACGGAACCTGGGTGCCTTTCGACCCGACGTGGCTGCAAGCCGGCTACTTAGACGCCACGCACGTCAAGAGCGCTGTGCTGCTGGACAACAGCCAGATAGACACGCTAACGTATCTCGGCGGAGACATAGAATGGACGCGCAATGACGATGAAATCAGGATGACCGGCAGCACCGAAAGAAACGTGACGTCCATAACTGCAACAGGCACAGGAGCAACTTCAGACAACTACGGATACGTGAAGGCTGTCATAACAAGCGGCGAATGCACGCTTGTCGACGTGACTGCAAACTCATGCGTCAACGAATTCGGGGCAAAACAGCTGGACATAAAGGAGCCCGAGAGGAGCTTCTGGACATGCGGGCAGAAAGAGGTGTACTGGTTCTACCGGGCAAGCGGGAGCGGCTACATATGTCCCGTAAGCATATACGACCAGACCGGAGGCACCGCAGAATACAGGGCTGCCATACAGGGAAGAAGCAACCCTGCATCCGTATCCATATCCGGGCCTGACACAGCCGGCGTGAATGAGCAGTTCACCCTGACAGCAAGCACGGACGGCATCTTCTATTCCCCGGAATTCGGCACCGGTCCGCGTTCCTGGACGGTGAGCACAAAATATCCCGGCTCTTACAAATTTTATCTCTACTCAAACGGGGCGCTCCACACAAAGAACGTCAATATCGTGCAGAAGAAGGAGGTTGAGCTGGACGTCGATGCGCCGGTCCAGGCAAAGCTCGGCTCGGCGTTCAATACAACCGTCAGCGTGAAAAACCTTGCCGGCGCCGGGACGTATTCAATTCAGGCAAAATACACAAACCAGACTTTCACCAGAACAGCGCAACTCCAGCAAAACGAGGAGAGGGCATACACGTTTGTTTTCACGGCGAACAGGGAAGGCATCAACGACCTCGTGGCAATGGCGACGGGCAATTCATTCGTGTCGGAAACTGCCGTAATCAACACGCCTTTTGAGAAAAATTTCCTTGACGGCATAATAAAAGCTATAGGCGACTTCTTTGCGGGAATTGCGGGCTTTTTCGGCAGCATTTTCGGAAAATAAATACCTTGAAATCAACTGATTTTCATGCTGATAACAATTTCCGGCACGCCGGGCACGGGCAAAACCAGCGCAGCAAAGATAGTCGCAAAGAAACTCAAGGCGAAGCTGATCATAACAGATTATCTTGTGAAAAAATACAAAATCAAATCAACGCTTGACAAGAAAAGAAAAACCAGGATAATCGACACAAAAAAGCTGTCAGCCGCGGCGAAGATGGAAACGGATGGCATCACAATATTCGAGGGACACCTCTCCCACTTCACCGGTGCCGATGTATCAATAGTCCTTCGGACATCGCCGGCTGAACTTGAGAGGCGTCTGAAGAAGAAGGGATGGAACCTGGGAAAAATCAGGGAGAACGTCGAAGCCGAGGCGATAGGAGTGATATCATCGGAGGCGAGAGATGCGACTGAAATCAATACAACAAAGAAGAGACCTGAACAGGTCGCGGCTGCAATAATCAAAATCCTGAAGAGCGATTCGGCGAGAAAGCGCAAAAAAATGGACTGGACAAGAGAGTACAAAAAGTTCTTGGTTAATTAGTCCATTGCACAAGATTGCCCGCCTTTATTTCTATCGTGTGAGGCTTCCTCAGCCTGGCTATCTGCGACCTGTTGATTACCCTGTAGTGCCTTGCTTTGGACAAATAAACCGGCACATACCACACGTCCTTCTCTGCCGTCATCCATCCCTGCGTGTCAAAGCGCGAGAGGTTCACGGGCTTCGAATACGACCTGAGGGCTTTCCTTCCGCCGTTGTCGTCTATGTATTCATGGAAGAATGACATGACAAGTTCCCGGATATTCTTGTAGACCGGCTCGCGATACCTGAGCACTGAATGGTTGGTTTTCGATATCGCACCCCAGAATCCGTTCTGCTTGAAAACCGCAATCACGTGATCGTAATCAAAGCTCGCCGCAGTCATGTCGACGATGAGAGGCTTGAAGCCGTTTATGCGCATCGCAACGGCGGCGAACATGGCGCCTTCCATGCAGTGAGCGCTGCCCGTCTTCATTACCATGCGCGGAGATTTGCACGTATCGCCGCTCTCCTCAAAATTTATCGGCATTTCATCGAGAAAATCCTGTATTTTCTGCGGCGTATCAAGCTTCCGGAACACTTCCATTTCTTCCTCGGTAAAACCGAACATATTCCTATTTGCGCTCAAGTGATATATATAGTGAACCCCAAAAGAAAATGGATATGAATTGTGGTTCACCTTGTAGCTCACAAGTAAATAATGTCTAAATTGTTTCCTTGTAGAGCTATGTAGTTAACAAAAATAATCTGAAAAATATTATTTTTGGAAAAATATTTTTACTGAAAAATTCGTGATTTTTTCTGCTCACATCATTATATAGCGAACCCAGAAAAGATTTTGGGCATGAATTCTGGGTTCGCAGATAGTTCCCAAGGAAATAATATACAGATTGGCTCCTTGGAGAACTATAAATATTTTTTATCGCGAATCTTTGCTATGGCACTTGGAAAACTCCGTCTTGCGATGTTCGCGACATTCGTCCTGCTTTTTGGAACTCTGCTGGCGCTTACAGGAATAGTGATGTGGCTGATCGCGCCGGGGCTTTACGGGGCGTCCGCGTTTCTTTTGATTGCGGTTTTGCTGGGCTTCGCACTAGGAATCACGCTTCTGCAGTATCTTCTTGCCCCTTACATCATACGCACTTTCACAAACATGAAGCCTCTGCCCGAGGAGTACAAGTGGCTGCATGACATGGCAGATGAACTGGCAAAGAAAGCAAATCTCAGGAAGAGGCCAAACCTGTATATCGTCCACGATGGGACTCCGAACGCGTTCGCCTTCGGCTACGGAAAGAACCATGCGCACATCGCGCTTCACACAGGCCTGATAGAAATGCTTAACAAGGATGAGATAAAAGCTGTGCTTGCTCATGAAATGGGGCATGTCAAGCATAATGACATGGTGCTCATCACGATTGCATCCATGGTGCCGGTTTTCGTATATTATCTCATAATAGCCATCGGCTCGATAGCTGCAAGGTCGAGGGACGATGAAAATGGCGGACTGAATGTTATTTTCATCTTCATAGGCGCATACGTGGCGCAGTTTTTCACTTACCTCATCGTACTCTACCTGAGCAGAACCAGGGAATATTACGCCGACGCTTTCGCTGCGGCAGCCACAAAGCCGAAGGACATGCGCACGGCGCTTGCAAAGATAGCCTACGGCTTCCCTGCAATATCCGGAAAGAATGCAAAGAAGTATGAAAAAGCGCGCAGCTTTTACATAGCGGACCCGATAGCGCTGACGAATGAAAGGCAGAAAAGGGAAGATGCCCTGTCGAAAGACCTTGAAAGCTCGATAAGGAAGCGCGAGAAGGAAGGCAGGCATATAGAAAGCGACACCATAGACGATGCGATGAAGTGGGAACGCGAAAAAAGCGCGGCAAAAGTGCTGAACATATTCTCAACACATCCGCTCACATACAAGAGAATAGACGCATTGTATGATTTTGAGAAAACGTTCAAGGGCAGTGTAAAGGATGTTTAAAAGTTGTGTTCAATTTCTATGGATGGAGGACTTTGAATAATATGTGTTTTGTTCAAAGTCCTTATTGTGAACTTTGACAAATTAAGGGTTAATCAAAGTTCTCAATGGCGTACGAAGGCAATTCTGACGCAAGGCAACAGTCCTTAATTTTTCATAGGATTCAGGACTACTCAGACGCATACGGAGGTTCCCCACATTCATAAAACTAAGAGAAGTCGCGAGGCTTCCAACCCTAAAGCTATTAAAATGCATTGGTGAAATGAGAAGAGAGGGCATAGTAAACAAAATAGGAAATGTATACGCTCCAATTAAGTGATATCAAATGGCAAAGAAACTCCCCGAACCGCTTGCGAACAGAATGTTCATGAACATGTTCGTGTGCATGAAATGCAACGCGAAGTCTAGGTCCAATCCCGTTGCCGTGAAGAAGGGCGAGATAAAGTGCAGGAAATGCGGCTCCAAGGAGCTAAGGCTCAAGGCAAAAGAAAGACGCGGCCAGAAAGCATAAGCTAGTTTTTTAATCCATGGCGACAAGTAGAATCATGAGTTACATAAGATTGATAAGGCCAGAGAGGACTTTGCTTGTCGCGGCTTCCGTCTGGATTGGGACTGCAGTTGCAGGCGCGCCGTTCCTCCCGGAAATGAATCCCATATTTGCCATAGTTTCAGCTTTCCTTATAGCGGCTGCGGGCTTCTCTGCAAACGATTATTTTGACGCCGAATCCGACAGGCTCAACAAGCCAAAGAGACCCATAGCCGCCGGCAAGACAAGGAAAGGCGCAGCTGCCGGCGTGGCAGGCGCGCTATTTGCAGCCGGCATGGTGCTTGCATACCTGATAAGCTTCGATGCGCTGGCGATAGCGGCGGTTGCAACAGGACTGCTCATTGCGTATTCTGTTGCGCTGAAAAACACCGTTCTCATAGGAAACATTGTTACCGGCGGACTGACCGGCATGGCTTTCTTCTTCGGCGGAGTGGTGGCAGGCAATCATATAGCCGCCCTCCCTGTGGCACTGTTCGTTCTGCTGTCATACACAGGGAAGGAAATATACAAATCAATAGACAATTCGCTTGCAGACAAAAGATACGACGAGAAGAGCACGGCAATGAGGCTCGGCGTGACAAATTCAAGGATAATAGCGAACATATTCCTGATAGTAGCCGTCATTTTCAGCTTCGTGCCCTATTTTCTCGGCATGCTTGGGATGACTTATTTGTTCTTTATCTTGATGGCTGACATAATCCTGCTTCTGTCGGCCGTGATACCTGTGAAATACAGTTCGAAGCTGGTTGCCGCAGGAATCGTCGTCGGGGTTGCTGCATTTCTGGTCGGGGTTGCTGCATGAAATAAAAGTATATAGCTCTACAAGGAAACAATCTGGATATATTTACTTCCTTGTGCACTATATGTGAACCCATAAACGTTCCGAAATCTTTTATGGGTTAACTATATCCAACAATAGAAGAACTGAAGAATTACCGTCCGCAATAGAATCAATCGCTTGCAGCGTTGCCGGCTTTTGCTTCCTTTTTCGCCGCATCCTTCATTTTCGGCACCGTTATCTTGACCTTGCATTTCTCGCAGTTTATGCTGAAAGGCCTTTTCCACGGCTGCTCCGCATATGCAGCATGTTTGCACTCGGGGCACGTGTATTCAACCATCGCCGTAGTGCTGTGCGGCGGCACAAGGACGCGTATTTTACCGCCTGGTTTCCCGGACTTGCTCTTCACATCGCGCCATGTATGGTAGCCGCATTCCTTTGGCTTCACATTGTTCTTTACAACGTAATCCTGTATTTTCCCCATGGCTATCACTCTAACTTCATTATATTTATAGTTAACCCAGAAAAGAGTCTCAACATGTTTTCTGGGTTCACATATACAGGGAGAACCGAAGGTTCTCCCGTACAGGTGAAGCTTCGCTTCACCATGTATAGCTCACAAGGAAATAATATCTTGCTTGTTTCCTTGTAGAGCTATATACCTGGCATCCATTTCTGAAATATCTATTATTCTTATTGAAATATCCGGATTTCTTTTCATTCACTACGCCGCCTTCAGCATCTTGTACATCCTTTCTATATTCTTCGAGCAGACATAATCGTGATGGCGAAAGCCCCCGCCCATGGATTTCGGTATGTGCATAAGCTCGTGTATTATGGTTTTGGTCTGCTGCTCCTCGCTCATCCTGTCGAACTGTTCCGAAATAACTTCGATTACGTAATGCGCCTTCATGCCAAGGGCAGCCTGCAGAACCCGCGGGAACGCGTGGCAGCGGGCAAGAGTTCTTTCCGCTTTGCTGCCGGTGGACCTCACAAAACGAACGCGGGAGAAATCATGCTTTATGCCCACCTTGACCGCTATGTCCTTCGCTTTCTCCTCGATGTCAGGCGCATGGTGATATTTAATCATGGGTTGACATTGGGACAGAAAGAATTAATAAGTTAAGTGAGAACTATCACATTGTGCTCCGTTAGCTCAGTTGGAAGAGCGCTAGCCAAATTCGCTCGACTTTGGTCGCTAAACCTTGGTAAGGTAAAGAAATTGTGTTTTCACATTTCTCCTTAAGAGGTCTCGAGTTCGACTCTCGAACGGGGCTCTGTGGCATCAAAAATAATCGACGACATGAATTGGCGCTATGCGACCAAGAAGTTCGACCCTAAAAAGGAGATAACGAAGAAAGACCTCGACGAGCTTCTGGAAACGCTCCGACTATCGCCGTCTTCTTACGGACTGCAACCCTGGAAATTCCTTGTCATAACAGACGAGAAGCTGCGAAAAGACCTAAGGGACAATGCGACGCGCGGGCAGGCGCAAATCACCGACGCATCCCACATGATAGCGCTTTGCGTCCGCACAGACATCGACGAGCATGTCAGCAAATACATCAAATCAATAATGAAAACCCGCGGCGTGAGCAGAGACTCTCTCAGGGATTATGAGAACAGAATGACTGAATCGCTCGGAAAAAACCCGCCGGAAAAAAAGGAGGAATGGGCGTCCCGCCAGATATACATCGCACTTGGTTTTCTTCTTTTTGCATGCGCAGCGAAGCACATAGACGCATGCCCGATGGAGGGCTTCGACGCGAAAAAATTCGATGAAATACTGGGGCTGAAAAAGAAGAATCTCAAGTCAGTGGTTCTCTGCACCATAGGATATCGCGGCGATGACGGTTTTGCCAAAAGAAAGAAGGTAAGGTTCGAAAAAAAAGATGTTTTTGAATTTCTTTAGATATGGCAGACTTTCCCGTGCTTCACCGAGGGAGGATATCCTCCCTAAGGTATTACTCTCCTTATAGTTCTCCAAGGAAATAAGCAATATATAATTACTTCCTTGGGAACTATCCGTGAACCCAGAATTCATGTCCTGTTTCTTTTCTGGGTTCACTATAATTGCTTACGCATATTATCTCTACAATTTTATCCCGCATACTTTCCCGTGCTTGCCGTAATAATCCTGATGGTACTCCTCGGCCGGCCAAAATTTTGAAGCTTTCATGATTTTCGTTGCTATCCCTCTCGCGTGTTTCTCCTGTTCCTTTTTCATTGACTCTTCTGCCAGCTTCTTCTGGCTGGCATTATGATAGAAAATCACTGAACGGTACTGGCTGCCCACGTCAGGCCCCTGCCTGTTCATCTGTGTCGGGTCATGGATTTTCCAGAAAATTTCCAGCAATTTTTCGTAAGAAACTTTCTTGGGATCGAATTCAACCATGACTGCCTCGGCGTGCCCGGTCTTGTTAGAGCACACATCCTCGTAAGCGGGCTTGCTGAAGGAACCGCCGGTATAACCGACTTGCGTTGATGCCACGCCCTTCACTTGCCTGAATGCCGCTTCGATTCCCCAGAAACATCCGGCTGCAAATATCGCTTTCTCTGTCTTCATAAGCGTCACTGCAAATAATCGTACAGGCTCTCCATAAGCCCTTCCCTTTTCTCGAAATCCCCAAGGCGCTCTGACAAAGCCTTCAGTGTAATCTTCTTCGCTTTCAAAAAGCTTACGAGAACGGCAGGCGTGAACTTCTTCTTTTCCTGCGAACGCGGCGGAAGCATGTTTTTCAGCGTGACGTAGTAGAATATTGCCATCGCCACGTCGCGCACCGTGCATTTGACGGCTTTCTTCACATCTTCGGAGAATTCCCGGGCTTTCTGCATGAAATACTTGTCATCCTCGTAGAACTGGTAATATCCGTAAACCTCGTTGACGAAGCTCTTTGTCTGGTAGCTTGGGGGGCAAAAATCATCAGCATAGCCCATCGAATGCAGCCAGATGATTACTTTCGTGTACTTGACGTTCGAGACGTCCTCGTTGCTCGCCAAATCCTCGATGAACTGCCATGTGCCGTCCTTCGTCTTCAGCGCGTCGTTGAGAAATTCCGGCGTCATGCTGCTTTTTGAGAAAAATCTCGCGCCGCCCTTGATGGATGCGCTTATCCTGAAAAGCTCCTTCCGGAAGTCCTTCAGCATTTCCAGCACGTCATCGTCCTTTATCCTTGCCTCCCTCTCCTTTACCGTTTTTTCAACAGCCTCCCTCCAGTCCTCGCCGTCCGTCTTCCTCACATATTCCATATCGGTGAGAGGCTTCAGCATCCTGATCAGGAAATTTATCTCCGGCTCGCTGCGCTTACCGCCCATGAAAACGATGAAAAGAAATTTCTGCCATATATCTTCCGTGCTTTTTGGCTTTTCCGGCTTCTCCTTAGACGCCAGATTAACCAGTTCGTTGAACCCTTTCGGAACAGCCATTCTAGAGAATTATAGAGAATTGCATTAAAAGCTTCAGAAAAATGCAATTCGCTATATAGGATTTGCAAGATTTTATATAACACAAATTTGCAAATCCTAATATACAGAAGATTATTTGAATCCTACCGGAAGTTTCCGTTACGCAATGCCTATGTCCGCTTTCTTCTTCCTGAACAACGTGGACAGCCCCACACCGTCCGCGCCGCTGTTTATCCTAATCATTATCTCGCCGTTCTCGTCCTTTATCTCTGCGATGTGGCTGTAATCCTTCGGGTTCCCCGTTCCTGTAATTATGGAGAAATTTACACTGCCGCCGGTATCGCACCATATCAGGTATATCGTGTCAAAGCCGTAGCCGAAACCGTCCTGCGATGAATGCCTGACGGCACATACATCTCTTCTTTCTTCAGGATAGATTGGCGAATAGGTAAAATCGTGCCCGAGCTTTGGTCCAACCTTCCCGATGATTTTTCTTGCGTCTTCCGCTTTTATCTCCATGAAAACCGACCTCATTTGCCGTAAACCCCGCATTTCAATTCAGCCCTCACCGCGCTGCCCCTTTTATTGTGGGCGAACGAGCCCTGGGTGGAAAACCTGTCATTGAGCTTCTTTCCTACCGCTATCTCCCCTGCGTATTCAGTCCTTTCCCCGTAAGGGAACGTCAGCTGCATCCTGCCGTCGACATAATATCCATTTTTCAGTTTGGCCCCGCCGAACACGGCAAACTCGGAACGCCTGACAATGCCCCCGGATTCCATGTTCAGGGGAAGCGCATGTACGCTGAACCTGTACTTGTCAGGCAGCGGAAAGTCATAACCTACCCCCATGCCGAAATCCGCCGGCTTGCCCTTCGATTTCACAGTCTCAAAAACAAGCTCGGTGCCTTTTCCGACCTTCTTGTGGCCGGAAAGGATAAGGAAATAATCCGGCGATTCAGTCCTTCTTAGCGCCACGTCAAGCATCCCGAACCCTTCAAATCCGTCTCTCTCGTAAACGCCTATAGTCCTGCTCATTCCCCTCTCTTTCGGGTTGGAAGAAACCATGAATTCCTGCGTAACCTTCCCGCCCGCGTCTTGCGCATACGCCGGCTGCGCCAGAGCCCCAATCAAAGCCGCACCCGCGACCAATTCCCTGAACATTTTCACCACCTCTGATTACAATGTTATATCATTCCGTAACAAGATAAAATTAGAAATAAATTTTTAACTCAAAAAACGAAAAGTATATAAAATATTAATTAAATAATAAAAAGATGAAATCCAATGGATTTCTTTCGAATTTCCTTAAGGAGAATTCAAAATGAAAAAAGATATCCCGACGCTGGACACAAAGGACAGGAAGCTCATAATGGAACTGGAAAAGAATGCGAGGGCAAGCGTCCAGGAAATAGCCAGGAACATAAGGGCAAGCAAGGAAGTGACAAACTACCGCCTGAAAAGGCTCATGGACACGGGCATCGTGAAGGGATTTTTTCCGGTTATAGATTACTTCTCAATCGGCCTGAACTCGTACAAGATACTTTTCAACCTCTACAACTTTGACGAGGTCCTGCTCGAAAAGATAATGCACGACATGAAAAAAGTGTACGGCGCAAACTACAGCATACTGGTGCAGAGCATAAGGGACCTTGAAATCAACCTCTGGATAAAACAGCCCAAGGAATTCTACGACTTCTACGACGCTTTCCTGAACTCGTACTCGACGCACATCCAGAACAAGGAGTTCTTCCTGGTTACCAGGATTTATTACAAAACCCACGAGTTCATACACGGCGGCAATTCAAGCATAATGATAGGCACAAGCGAACACTGCGCAGTCGACAAGACAGACATGGACATACTTGACGAACTCTCCGGGAACGCAAGAATGCCCACGATAGAGATTGCGAAGCGGCTGAAACTGTCGCCGAATACGGTGCAGTACAGGATGAGACAGCTTCTTCAGAAAGGCGTGATTAAGGGCTTCCGTCCCAGGCTTGACGTGTCGCTTCTCGGGTACGACACGTACAAGGTGCTCATCATGCTCGGCAACTCGTCGAAGCGCAGGCAGCTGATACAAACCCTCCTGACCGAGCCCAACGTGGTAAAGATATCAAAAACCATAGGCAACAGCGACATGGAAATAAAAGTGAACTTCACTTCGCTCATGGACCTGGAGAATTTCCTGAGAAAGCTCCGGACAAGAAACCACTCTATAAGAAACTTCGAGATAATAGCTGTTGCACAGGACTGATGACATGGATGAGATGCTTGAACTGAAAAAACTGGTAATAGAACACCTGGCGTCCCGGATAGACAAAAAGGAGCTTGCAGCGGAATACAAGCTCACAGCGGAGCAGCTGGACTCGCTCACGAGGAAGATGCTCGATTCATGGCTTAATAACCCGGACTTCATACTAATCATAGCCGATGTTCTCGGGCTTTCGCTGCCCAGAAATACAAAGGAGAAGAAGGCTCACTATATAGGGTGATAATCATGGAAGACCAAGAAGAAGAGATGTACTGCAACACGTGCGGCAAAAAGATGAAGAAGAAGCCTGTTAAGACGCCGCTCGGCAGCTTCGACCACTGGATATGCACGTTCTGCCATCCGTGATTATCATGGAAATCAAAGAAAACATATCCGATATGAAGCAAGACATGAAAAGGACTCACGGGAAAGTCAGCCGCCTGAAAAAGAAGATAGTCATTCCGGTTATCGTAATTCTTACCGGCATTTTCGTGTTCACAACGGCAAACATACAGGAACAGGTCCTATCGATGTTTGTAGGAAGCGTGACAGGCTTCTCGCTGCTCACAATAATCTTTTTCTTGGCGAACATGCTGAAAAACCAGTCGTGGAAAGAAACAGTTAAGCCTTACGTCGCTGTTTTCGGGCTGCTGCTGATATGGAGCATTGTTTTTGCAGGGCTAAGACTGTTCCTTCGCTTCTAGAAGCTGTATAATTTTTCCCAACGATCCTAGAATGCCCAGGAAAGAAACAGTGAAAAATCATTATACTAGAACAAACGTAAATTAGCTGAGAGCTTGTTCAGTTTATTATCATCTTCAGGGCCGACAACCAAGACAGTCTGCATAGGATCCATGTTGTTCCTGTCGTTCGTCTGCAGGAAGTGTCGGAGCCCGAATTTCTCCGCGTTGTACCACAAGCCCCAGAGGGTTTGTATGTCAATCACCTGCACTGGAACTGTCTCCACTTCCGAAGGTTTTTTTCCGAACCTGCCAAACGTTCCGTACACGCCAAGAAGAGCCGAAGATGCAATCTTCACCAGACTTGACGGGTCCTTCTCCAAGCCGTTCACAAAAATCACTGCCATTTTCATAGGAATAGGTTGGCGGCTATGATTAAAAAACTATCAAATGCAATTATTTTCATGCACTCCGTTCTTGTTCAGGTGTGGGGGCCCGCGAACGCGATGTTCGGCGGATACGACTGGATAACAGCCGGGATTATAGAGACGGACGTCATAGACATAGAGATGCTCAAGGGAAAGGCGATGAAAATAATAGAACAAAGGGACTACAAGCCTTTCATGAATGCCATAAGGCTGAAGATAATGCACGGCAACCAGACGGAAATGAAAGTCACGCTCACGGACTTGTGGTAACCGATCTTTTTCATCATGAAGCGAAGCTTCATGTGCGTCGTGAAGCATGCTTCACAACGTCTTGAAAGAAAAAAGCTAGGTACGAGCAATTCAAAGAATTGCTGTACAGAATGAACTTTGTTCATTCTTGTATCCCAAAAAAGAACTATTATTAAAAATTTCCTGCTCTATTCTTCCTATGTCAATCCCAGAACATGACGGATTCGTGCAGAAACGCACGTGGCACAAAATAAGATGGGTAAGCGGAGTACACAAGGGAAAATTCGATATCTTCGACGATGAAGACCTCGAAAAGAACAGGAAGGATGTTGAGGTAATAGAAACCTTCAGGACTGACATGTGCGCCGCCGGAGTGAGCATGGATTTCGGCCGCAGCAACGAGGACAAGATAGATAGATGGATAAGGGAGAACAGGTGCTAATTCTTTAATTTTCCCGCAAAAATACTAGCATGAAAATCCCGGAAAAACTCCTGAAAAGACTGGAAAAGCTCGGAATGAACGAGAACATCTATGAACAAAGATCGCGCAAGTGCATCCTTTCAAGAGAGCCGCTTGCCCTTGAAAAAGTTCCGTGGTATGAGCATGCATATTATATCCCCAACGATTTTGACAAAAAGGATGAAGGCCGAACGGCGCGAAACGAACAGACGCTGAAAGCGTCATGCGCTTCCGTCAGTCAGTTTGTTTTCGACCCGGTTTCCCTCGTTCCTTGCCTCGTGCTGGACCCTCACAAGGGGGACAAAATACTTGACATGTGCGCGGCGCCGGGCACAAAGACGTTCATAATGTCTTTCCTCGCGGAAAACGGCGCACACATCGTCGCAAACGACATAAGCAGGTTCCGCGTCATGCGCCTGAAATCTGTGATAAATAAGCACTCTCTAAGCGCCGAAGCCACCAACATGTCGGGGCGAAAGATGCCAGGTAACTTTGAGAAAATACTGCTGGACGCCCCGTGCAGCGGGGAAGGCATGGTCAACAAACGCGACAAAATTTTCGAGCACTGGTCAGAGAAACGCGTAAAGCGCTTTTCCAAAACCCAGAAGAAGCTGCTGCTTCATGCGTTTGATATGCTCAGGCCGTCCGGTGCACTGGTATATTCCACCTGCACATTCGAGCCCGAGGAGAATGAAGACGTCATTGACGCTTTGCTAAAGAAGCGGGCGGAGGCAGAACTGGAAGAAATCACTGTAAATGCAAATCATGCACCCGGCTTCAAGGCATGGAACGGCAAGGAATACGAACCCTCAATGGAAAAATGCATGAGAATATACCCGTTCCACAACAATACCGGCGGCTTCTTCGTTTGTAGAGTCACTAAGAAGTAGTACTTTTAAGGATTTCGGGCATAGCGAAAGCATGGTTCACATTATAGACGACAGGCTGGGAATGAAAAGAGTGCTAGGCATATACGAGAACCACATGACCCGATGTGATTTTGCTACGGATTCAGGGAGACGGTTTGGCGCCGGGAGAGCTGAGAGATACGCGTACGAACATATGCACAAAGAAGCGGCAAAATCAGGCGCTGACATAATATTCTTAGAAGGAATCGAGCACCAAAAATTAGGTTTTGGAAGATACAGATGTATAACACACGGAAAACTCTACAGATTCAGGTTCATAGACGATTAATAAGCCTTAAAACCTCTCACATTTCATAGTTAATCATGTCCCAAATACTTGACAAGACGTATGAGCACGAGCGTGCAGCACATAAAGTGTTCAAGCTCAGGATAATCTACAACAAGAAAGGCTGCCTGTCCTCTGGACACTGCCTGCTCTCGGATCCCTATGACTTCAAGCTTGACGACGAGTTCAAGGCAATACTGGTGGACGGCAGGGAAGGAGAAGGGGCGCAGCAAGGCATATTCTTCAAAGACATAGAAACGACAGAGCCGCACCTGATAATGAACGCGGCAAAAACCTGCACGCCGAAAGTCATAGCTGTCATTGATTTAGAAACAGGAAAGAGGATTGCGCCTTAGCTTATTCTTGTGATTTCAATGCAAATAGAGCACGACGACATGGGGCAGAAGTTCTGGGGAGAAGCCGAAGGCGAGGAAGCCCTGCTCGCATACACAATGGTTAACGACGTTCTCAACCTTCATTTTCTCACCGCTCCCAACAGCGAAGTGGCTGACGAGCTTTGCACGGCTGCTTTTGAATATGCCAAAGCCAACGCGCTGAAGATAACTTCATCCAACAAATACGTCGACGAATTCGTGCGAAAACATCCCGAATTCGAGCGCCTTCTTGAAAGCGAATAAATTGGTATTTTCGCGAAAATCACGCGGGAATCACGTTCGTAATGCTTATATATGACGGAGAAAATAGGATTATAGACATACTGTGAGGTTTACCAGATGAGGCATTATTTCTTGATAGCGGCACTGATAATATTAATGGCGTCGGCGCCTGCGTTCGCGTTCATCATGACCGTTCCCGAGGAAACCATTAATGTTGCCATAGGAAGCTCTAAGCAGATAGACGTGAAGATAGACGGCGGGCAGGATGACATCCAGTTCACAATCCTGGACCCGAAACCGTGGATCAGCCAGGACACTACGAGGCTGAGGCTTAACGGCGACGAAACCAAGTACCTGCGCATATTTGTGACGCCGCTTGTGGACACGCAGCCGAGCGTTTACAGGATAAGCCTTCTCGCAGAGTCGCTCATAACCGGCGAAACCCAGAAGAAATTCATTTTCATCAACATCAACAGGCTTGACATAGTCGACGTGGAAAGAATAGTGCTGTCAGGAAATTTCACCCCGAGCAATCATGTTGTAATCTCCACAATCATAAAGAACTACAAGCAGCGCACCGTGCAGAACATAAAAGTGACATCCTCAATAAGCTCGCCTTCCTCCAAGCTCATAGAATTCGAGCAGAACATCGACAGCCTGGACGCCGGAGAGACAAAGAACTTCACATATTCGTTCACGCTCCCGCCGCAGTCGGAATCGGGCCTCTATACGGTGCTTGTTAAGACGAGCGCCGAAGGCGAAACGAGCGAAAAGTCAAGGACATTCACGGTTCTCAGCCAGGCGCAGTTCGTGAAGGAGAGCAGGAAAGAGCCTCTCATATTCGGATACAAGAAGACCATCACAATAACAAATATCG